>Ga0209723_1000065_pt1 | contig 202142 bp, 114 predicted proteins | sample BiotimSIPDNA_2_FD_185750 | JGI IMG/M metagenome (GOLD analysis project Ga0209723, IMG submission 185750) | Anaerobic biogas reactor microbial communites from Washington, USA - Biogas_R2 time_0 SIP DNA (SPAdes) (version 2) | ecosystem: Engineered > Bioreactor > Anaerobic > Unclassified | place...
CTAAATTCTAATGCTGTTCTTCCCATTATTCAACTTAATTGCTAATTTTCTCTAAATTTTGCATTTACTTTGAGAATTAACAGACTTCATACTTTCAATAGCATGTGGCTATGGTTGTATTGTCTTTATCCGGATAATTTGATATGCTTAAAAATAGAGTTTAAATATTAATTTATGGAGAATTTAATGAAATATATTTATGATTATCTTATCGTAGGAAGTGGTCTTTTTGCGTCAGTTTTTGCGCGGGAAGCGATGGATAAGGGATATTCCGTGTTGGTCTTAGAAAAAAGGGCCCATATAGGAGGAAATATCTATACAGAGAATATAGAAGGGATTAACGTTCATAAATATGGGGCTCACATATTTCATACTTCAGATAAGGAGATATGGGATTATGTTAATAAATACTCTGAATTCAATAACTATGTTAACTCTCCTGTGGCAGTATTTGAGAATGAGTTATATAACTTACCCTTTAACATGAATACTTTCTCGAAAATGTGGGGAATAAAAACTCCAGATGAGGCCAAAAAAATCATCGATGATCAGATTAAGGATCTTGGGATAGATGAACCTCGTAATTTAGAGGAACAAGCATTAAAGCTAGTGGGAAGAGACGTTTATCATAAATTGATTGAGGGTTATACGGAAAAACAATGGGGGAGAAAGTGTAGGGACCTTCCTTCTTTCATAATTAAAAGGCTACCGTTGAGATTCACGTATGATAATAATTATTTTAATGACAAATATCAAGGTATACCTGTTGGAGGATATACTCAAATAATAGAAAAACTGCTGTCTGGAAGCAAGATATTACTCAATACAGATTACTTTGAATACATCAAAAACCATAAAAGAAACTGGAGAAAAATAGTATTTACGGGCATGATAGATCAATTCTTTGATTATTCATTAGGAGCACTTGAATATCGTTCAGTTCGTTTTGAAAACAGTGTAATTGGATGCGAAAATGTGCAAGGAAATGCAGTTGTAAACTATACGTCCTCAAAAGTTCCCTATACAAGGATTATTGAGCACAAGCATTTTGAATTTGGGAAACAACCAAAGTCAGTGATTAGTTATGAGTACCCAAGCGAATGGAAACCAGGAGAAGAGCCATATTACCCCATAAATGATCAAAAGAATTCAGAGTTGTATTTGAAATATGAGAAACTTGCACAAGAAGTCCCAGACGTAATTTTCGGAGGACGTTTAGGAAATTATAAATACTACGATATGGATAAAGTAATTCGCTCTTCACTTGATAGTGTAAAAAGGGAGATTAGATGAATTCAACCCAGCTTGACAAGGAAATAGAGTCGGCAAATAACGTTATTGCAAAGATTATTTTTCCATTAAGTTATAATATCTGTTCAGAAAAGGAACTTTATTTTCGTGATAATGGAGGAGTTAATTATTCTCAGGAAAGGATAGAGTTTCTTCAGACCTCATCCCTTTCACTATTTACTTATTTCAATTCCATTTCATACAGTAAATTAGCAAAATATTCTGGGATACAGGAGATAGTTTTCTCGTTCAAGGTAAAAGGTAAGATTAGGATAAAAATAAAGGCAGCGGCCGCAGAACTCTCTAATAATTCAAGAGAAGTTAAAGATTTATATTATGCCAACTATACTACCCTGGTTTTATACGAAGGTGTTGTGACAGGGGACGGGATAGAACCCTCTTTCGTATCAGTTAATTTTTCATCAGTGAAAGGAGAGGGAATTATTTTTCCGGAAATCGCTGGAGAGGAAGGGACAGAGATTTCTGAAATGGCGTATTTAAGCACAATCCCTTTAAGAAGGGAGTCGAAAATAGGCGTAGTTTTTTGTACTTTCAAGCGAGAGAAATATGTCTCAGCCAACGTAAAAAGGATTAATAAGTTCTTATTGGAAAATCCTTCGATTGCTAACAAGATTGGCATATTTGTGATTGATAATGGGAAAACTTTAAAAGAAGAGGAAGTAGAGGGTGCTATGCTATTCCCGAATGCAAACACCGGGGGTTCTGGAGGGTTTACAAGGGGTATAAAAGAGGTTTGTTCCAGGAAGGAATATACGCATTTTTTATTAATGGATGATGATATAATCTTCGAACCAGAGGTACTGAGAAGGATATTGTTTTGGACGGAGTGTTCTTTATCTCCTGAAAGGCTCACTATAGGCGGGACTATGCTGATAGCTGAAAAGCCAACATATCAGTATGAGATGGGTGCAATTTGGAATGCAAAAAATAACCTAGCAAATAAGGGCGCTTACAATATAAAAAGCAAGAAAGATATAGTAAAAAATGAAGTAGAGGTGAAATCAGAGTACAACGCTTGGTGGTGTTGCTGTATGCCGGTTTCCACAGTTTCAAGAATAGGGCTTCCCCTCCAGTTCTTCATAAAAGGGGATGATATAGAATATTCGTTACGAGCAGATAATGAGATATTAGTTACAAACGGAATTGCTGTTTGGCATGAGAGTTTTACTTCGAAGTATTCAAGTGAATTGGAATATTATATAAAAAGAAATGAACTAATAGTAAATGCAATTCACAGAAGAAATTTTGGCAGAGCAAGAGAGCTAATTAAATTGGTTAGGTCGGTTGCAAAGCAATTGGTTTTTCATAGATACGATACTATTAATGAAATATTTTTAGCATATAGCCATTTTCTTAAAGGCGCCCCTTTTTTTACTAGCATTGATTCAGAGACGCTACATAAAGAGTTGAGGGAAAGGGCAATTAAGCAGTATTCAAAAGAAGAGCTGAAAAATATGGGATATAATCTTGAAGGGAAAAATTATTATACGCTCACTGGAAAGAAGAAATCTTACATCTACCACGCTTTAACTCTGAATGGGTATCTTATTTCTAAAAAAAGATATCCCAAAGAAGAGAAAGATTCTTTTAGATTAATAAATATGATTTCAGCAACGCCTCGATCAATGTTTAAAGCATATTGCACTGTTCAGTATAACCCAAATACAGAAAAAGGATTTGTAACAAAACTTGACAGGCCAAAACTCTTTCATGCTTTGTCAGGGATTATTAGGATTTCCTTCATGATGATAATGTCTTATGGAAGGATAGCCAATTCATATAAAGAACTTGCAAAAAATAGTTTTTATTAAAAAACATTTGTTTGTTAGTAAATGAAAGCAATTTTGAGGTGTCGTAAATCTCTTAAATAAAAGCTTTTAATCGATGTAGATTTTGAAAGGTTATTAGTTAATGAAAGCAATTTTGAGGTGTCGTAAATCTCTTAAATAAAAGCTTTTAATCGATGCAACTTTCGAATTGTACCTCTTGAGTAAATTGTAACTCCTGGGTTAAGTTTAGTTCTTTTTATATTATAAGTTCCCTCTTTAAACTCAAGTCTTTCTCCATCTTGGCAAAAAATTTCTGTGTTATTAAGCTTAATATCCATTTTTGTGAATGGTTTAAATAAAATATCCTCGTTTTCAAACTCTTTGTTAAAACCGATGAAGAAGGCTCGGAAGAAAGGCCAAAACATTTTAAAACGATTTTTCAGGGTGTCTTCTCCGGGAGAGCGAATTAATAGTAAGTGCATATCCGGGGAATTCGGGACAAAAAGTCGGTTAAATTTAAAGCCAAAACATCTGGGCGAGTCAATTACCATAATTAATGAGTACTTGTCTGCGTAATCTATATCATCTAAAACTATTTCAGCTTCAATGCAGGCAACCTTATACTCTTTTAGCACTTGGGACAAATAGGCAATTGCTTTAAGTCTTTTTTTAATTTTACTTTTTACTTGGTAACCAAGAGGAGTAAAAGATCCGGCTGCAAGTACATAAGAAAATGCTTTCTCCCCAGCTATTCCTAATTTGTCAAAACAAAAAACACTTTTTTTAGCACCTTTAAATTTTTCGTTCATAGTGCCAAAAGGACAAAAGACAAGTTCGCAATCTTCAGTATTGGGGGTGTTAAGCAGGGTGCTGAGGGTCCCGTCTCCCCCGCATCCGACAACTCTTGAAAAACCTGTTATGTCCCCTAAAAGTTCGCCCTTTTTTTGAAGATACTTAATATGGACATCATATCCCTTGCCAAATACCGCTACAATTTTCTTTTCATCCAGTTTATTGTAACTACCGGCAAGTTTGTTTATCCAAATCAAGCATTTTTTTATTTCTCGTTTCATTTTATTGATATTAACATAAATGATGCAAAAGTCAATGAGGATACAAGATAGATTGACAAATAATTACCATATAATTACCAACAGTATTGTTACTGCTAAATAAGTATTAGCCATATTGAAGGTAATTCCAATTTGTGATAGACTAACTTCTATAAAGTATTCGTAAAATGGGGATAAAATGAGAAAAAGCGCACTATCTGATAATCCGAAAGTACCTAAAAAACCCAATTTTCTAAAAAGATTTTTTGCCCATAATCCCAATTATGATGTTCAGAATAAAGAACTTGTTACTTACTGCTTAGGCGTAGCAGGGCAGAATCATACCTACAACTTGGTTGGTGGGTGGTTTGAGTATTTCTGTAATTTTGTTCTCTTTATTAAGCCGATTCATACTGGGATACTACTTGGGGCTATGCGTGGTTGGGACGCGGTGAATGATCCACTTGCTGGCGCAATTATTGATGGTCATACTTTTAAAAGCGGAGATAAATTAAAGCCATACCTTAAAATATTTGCCATTCCAATAGGTGTTTTGGCAATGCTTATTTTTATTAATTTTGGTTTTCAGGCATATGCAGCAAAAATAGCCTATGTAGCGACAATGTACTTCTTATGGGACTCCTTCTATAGTTTCCAAGATACAGCACAATGGGGGCTAGTAGCTAGGATTTCTAATATGCCCGAAAGGAGAGTCAAGGCGGCTTACTGGGGACGTATGGGAGGGACTTTTGGAGGTTTGCTTCCCGGTTTGATATCTCCGGTAGTTGGATTGGTTCTCGATGGAATAATTCCGATTAATCTTACACAATTATTTATCTTTTTGGGTGTCTTCTTTGGTTTAGGTGGAATGATTATTTCTTTAGCTCAAGTAAAAGTTGTGGAGAGGGCTCCAAACAAACCACCCGATGGAAAGCTCCTTGGCGGAGTTAAACTTCTTGCAAAAAATAAAATTGTATTGTTGATAGCTCTTGGAAACATATTGAACTCTGCCATTTTAAATCTTTCTCAAATGTATTTTTTCCAAACAATGGTTAGATTGAACATTGGAGGGCAAATATTTAACGGTGCAACTATATTGTTGCCCTATCAGATAATTTCTGGAGTGCCGGGTTTTGTTGCAATGATGTTCACACCATTTTTAGCGAAAAAATTAGGGGGGATGCAGAGAGTTTTGATCACTTCCAGCGCAGCAAATATTATTGGAAGAGTATTGATGTTTTTTATAGGCTACGAGGGTTGGAGAATTGTTGGCATGGCTCTCATTCAAGCCTTTATTAGTATCCCAAGTGGAATGGTTAGTATAGCCACCACCGCTTTATGGAGTGAAAGTGTGGATTATACAGAATGGAAGACGGGAAAAAGAAATGAGGGAACTGTTTTTTCCATGCAGAACTTCTTAGCAAAGATTACCGGAAGCATATCTTCAGTCTTTTCAGGACTAACATTAACTCTTTTAAAATTTGATCCAAAGAAATTTGTTGAAAATCCAAATGCACCTCTTTCAGTAGAGTTTACAAAATATGCTTGGTTGATTCATAGCTTAGCTCCTGCAGTTGGTTCATTTATGCAGATAATCCCCTTGCTATTACTCAAATTCACTCCCGCTGAGAGAGAGTTGATGCAAAAAGAACTTGAAGAAAATAGAGCCGAAGAATCAAGGAAAGAACTACAAAAAATATCTGATGGATTAGGATTTGATTATAAAGAATACATTGAGTCTAATTATAGTGAAAATGATGAAATTGAAAATAACGAACATGAAGAGGATGATCAATAATGTGTTTATTGATTTATTTTGATAAAATACCAACAAAACATGATTCCCATTTGTTAAATAAGTAGGGAGAAGAAGAGGTCCCCCAAGTGGCTGATGCCAGATACCTTGACAAATTAATAGAAGAATATAAGAGGGGAAAAAAGTCCGTGTTCAATATGATATACGAACTTACTTACAGACCTATTTATTACGCTGTCTATTACATATTGAGAGAGAAAGCTTCCTCAGAAGACATTCTTCAGGACACCTATTTAACCGCGCTAAACAAGCTTGATATGTATAAGATAGGGACGAACTTTCAGGGATGGCTTGTTCAAATAGGAAAGAACCTAGCAATAAATCATTTAAAAAGATCCCAAAGAGAGATTCCGTATGATTTTGACAAAAACCCTAGCTTGATTGGTCAATATACCATGGAAGAAGGAAATTATAACATAATAGGAATTGCCAAAAAGATTTTATCCGAGGATGAATTTTCAATAGTAATGCTGATCTCGGTGGAAGGATATAAAAGAAGAGAATTAGCGGATATGTACAATATACCAATATCCACAGTAACATGGAAATATCAACAGTCTCTTGATAAACTTAAAAAAGAGATCGAAAAATGGAAAATAGAGAATGAATAAGAGAAAGATAGAAAAATTGATTAGAAGCCAAGGAAAAGACATCAGACCTTCTGATGAAATTCGGTTGCGTATTCAAAATCAGCTTGGAATTGAAACAGAGCAAAAGAGAGTAACAGCAATAAGAAAGACTACTTTCTCTTACGCTCTTGCTGGAGGGATGGCTTTTGCTGTAATTGCATTAGTAGCTCTTGCGATTGTCGTGTCAGGGGTGGGGTATACTGGTGAGATTTCTGAGTCCTATATTTCAATAGATATTAACCCTTCTTTAGAACTAACCTTGTCAAACGCTGATACTGTTACGGGGGTTCGGGCTATGAACGAAGACGCTGTTGCGCTCCTTTACGGAGAAGATCTCGTAGGAATACAAATTGAGGAAGCTCTAGATAGGGTTGTTGAGCTTTCTATAGAAATAGGATATATAGACGAATCTTCCGATAATGCTATAAAATATGTGGCAATTAATGAAAACCTGGAAAAGGAAAACCAATTATCTAATATCATAAAAGAGAAACTACAAAAAAAGTTTGCTGAGAAGGGAGTTAATTGCGAGGTTTTAGCAAAGTTTGGGAATGCAACTTCTGCTGAGGCAAAATTCCAGAGAGTATCAGTTGGAAAAATGGAGTTAATAAAAGCTGTACGCGAAATAGATAAATCCCTTAAGGTTCCGGATCTTAAAAAAATGTCCGTAAGAGAGCTAAATGAGATAATTACGTTATATGATTCTAGCGCTATTAGTGCTGCTGAAGAGGAGATCGAGGAGAATATTACACTGACACGAAATCAACTTTCCGCAGAAATCGAGATAGTGTCTTCTATTTTAGATGATATTTCTCTAAGGTACGATGCGATGGAAACAACCGCGCAAGAAAACCCCGGCAATAACAGTGAAGTAGCGGAACTGGTTTCAGAATTCAATGCAGAATATCCCGATTATGATTTTTATTATACTGGTTCACCTCCAGCCCAGAGTTATTATGCAGAATTATTTCAACATATGGAATCAGTGATTGATGAGTTGGAAAATGAAAAAGCAGAATTGCAGAGCGAATATGTGAACGCAGAAAAAACTGGAAGAAAGGAATACGCCGGTTCCGGGCCACATGGGAATCAAAACTCAGGAGGAAACGGACAGGGCCATGGCAGGGGATAAATATATATTTCTCTTTTAGTAAATTAAAGTATAGCCAAAATACGGCTATATTTTTTTGTGAAAATCTTTCAAGAATAAATCAAAAGCAATAGGCATATTTTTATTCATTAGAAAAAGGCAAAATCGATTTTTTTTGAAATACATTTCTGATAAAATACCAGATTGTGTTATTATTATCGTATTCGAAGTACTTTTTTATATGGCAAGGGAAAAAATGATTGGAATTATCGACTACGGTTTGGGAAATTTATTCAGCATTCATAATGCATTGAAAAGCGTTAACATCTCTTCAAATATAATCACTTCACCTAGTCAAATTGAATATTATGATAGATTAATCTTGCCGGGTGTTGGGGCATTTCCAGAGGGGATGAAGTATTTAAGGGAGAAGGGGTTCATAGAGACGTTAAGAAATACGTCAAAGCCTATACTGGGAATTTGTCTTGGTATGCAACTGCTTTTTGAGGAAAGTGAGGAATTTGTAAAAACTGAGGGACTTGGGCTGATATCTGGAAGGGTTGTTTCTTTGAAAAAACCTACTAACGTAAACTTGAAAATTCCTCATATGGGATGGAATAAACTTGAGATAACTAAAGAAAGTAGACTTTCGGAAGGCTTGTCAGGAAAATATGTATATTTTGTCCATTCATATAAGGTATTAACGAGCGAACAAAATATAACAGCTATTTGTGATTATGCCCAACCAATAACAGCAATTGTAGAGAAAAAGAATATTTTTGGAACACAGTTTCATCCCGAAAAGAGTGGGGACATAGGAATTCAATTGCTTAAAAATTTCGCAAGTATTTCTATCTAAGAAAAGGCTTTTGCATCTCCTATATTTTTACTATAGGAACATGAAAAAAAAATCATAACTAAATTATAAGAATGAGAGGTTAAAAATGGTTGCAAAGAGAATAATCCCATGTCTGGATGTTTATGAGGGAAGAGTTGTAAAGGGCGTTAAATTTGTTAATTTGAAGGATGCTGGTGACCCTGCTGAATGTGCTGAGGCATACAGCAGACAAGGTGCAGATGAAATTGTTTTTTTGGATATTACCGCAACCCATGAAAAGAGAAAGACGATTGTTGAAGTGGTTAAAAAAACAGCTGAGCGTGTTTTTGTACCACTAACCGTTGGAGGAGGAATATCTTCTGTAGAGGATATAAAGAACATTTTGAGAGCAGGTGCAGATAAGGTTTCTCTTAATTCCGCTGCGGTAAGAAACCCTGATTTAATCAGACAGGGTGCTGATATGTTCGGAAAACAGTGCATAGTTCTGGCGGCTGATGTAAAAAGAATGTCAAATGGAAGATATAACATATATATCCAAGGGGGAAGAATTGACACTGGCCTTGATGCAATTGATTGGATTGTTAAGGCAGAAAAACTTGGAGCGGGAGAAATATTATTAACTTCAATGGATGCAGATGGGACAAAGAATGGCTACGATTTGGAAATTACAAAAGCGGTTGTTGACTCAGTAAATATTCCGGTTATTGCCTCAGGAGGATGTGGGGCCCTATCTCATTTCGCAGATGCTTTTGAGATAGCCGGAGCAGATGCTGCTCTAGCTGCCTCACTATTTCATTATGGAGAACTTACCATAGGAGAAGTTAAAAAATATTTAATGAGCAAAGGGATAGAGGTCAGAGAATAGACGCTGATTACTATCAAAAAATAATTTGAAGTATAATTTTTTTATCTCAATGGATTTCCCAATCTCTGGAATAGGGATTTTACTGTACAAAAATAACCATTAATCAAAGGCTAGTTTGCTGCAAAATAAATTTTCACATCTCCGCTAGTTGTTTTGCAATAGATACTTTGTTCACCAGTTCCCCAATTTAAACCAGAACTAGATTGGATATTCTGCACTCCATCATTTATTAAAGCTTGTCCACTTACTATGTCAATATTAACCGAGTAGTTGGATCCAGACGAGGTTAATCGAAGAGTAATATCCCCACTGGTTGTAACACAATCAGCAGAATTAATAGAGATTCTATTGCTATTCAGGGACCCACTAGTTAACTGGGATTCAAGAGTGTTAATGGAGGAGTCTTCAATTTTCGCATCTCCGCTTGAAATGGTTATATCTAATGCACCGGTAATTGTAGAATTAGTCATATCAAAGCTCCCACTTGATACGTTAATACTAGCATTAGATGAGGTTAAACCATCTATTTTTAAACTCCCACTCGCGATATCTGCTTCGAAGCTATCTGTTTGACTGGACTTCAGTGTAACATCTCCACTGCTGATATCAATTTCTATCTTTGAACAGGATATAGACGAATCCATGTCCTCTAAAGTTCCCGAAGATAGAGTAATGGAAAGGGTGTTTGTTAAGCTAACGGGGCAATATACTTTTACAGTTTTTTCTTCCCTAATTGCCCAGTTAAACCATTGGCTTATGTCATTTTTTTGTATTAATTGTGCTTTTCCATCTTGAAATGAGTATTCAAAGGGGTAGTTTTCACTGTCCCAGTATTCGATGTGTAAAAAAGTGTCAGGTGAGGGATATAATTTTATATCATCGGAGGCCACTGAAAGCGTAAGCGAAGAAACAACTGCAGTTTCATCAACTTTCATTTCAGTCCTTACATCTTTCTTAAAAATTTGGGATAAATCACCTTTTGTAAGTATTAAACCTGTGCCTGTTAGGATTAATCCTAAAGACAATACAGAAACAAGAGTTATAATTATTGCTTTCTTCATTTTATTATGTCCCCTTTATCGGTTTTTTTCTTTATTTTTCTGACCAGTTTTACTGTTATAAGATTAATGAATTCTAACCCATATTTGAAAGTGACTATGCAAAGAGCGGAAAGTATAGCGGCCGCAATTAGTGCCCCCCCTAAACAAATAAGAGAGGTTCCAATATTACCTAGTACAAATAGTGAATAAACTCCTCCGATTATGGAACCTATTGCGGCCCCACCAAACGCAATTGTAAGAGATCCCCAGACGGAAAAAATGACAATATACAAAGTAAATGCGGTAATTGCCAGGGGTAATAGTACGGGGGAGAGGGCAAGAGAGCCTAACAGCCAGAACATTCCTCTGGAGGGATTTTTCAGTTTATTTGCTGCAACTAAATCGGAAGCCATTTCTACCGCAAGTTTGTTAGGATCTCCAAGATCTGCAATAGCTTGTTCTTCACTAATCCCAGTTTCCCGTATCTTTTCGTTTATGATTTCTTCATAAAATTCAACCGCATCATCTGCAACGTCATCGCCAAATCGGTTAAGTTTTTTCCTTATGATTCTAAAAAAATCGCGTTTGTTCATTATTTCATTCCCCTTATGAAATCTATTATGTCAGTTATTGAGCTCCACTCCCGGCAGAATTCTTGTATTTTTGCTTTTCCATTCTCGGTAATTCTATAATACTTTCTTAGACGTCCATCAAATTCCTTTGTGTAAGTGGTTAAATATGAATGAGTTTCAAGTCTTTTCAATATTGGATATAAAGTTGACTCAGATATATTGACTATCTTGTATAAATCTTTAATTATTTGATATCCATAACTATCCTGCCGATTTAGTTCGGCAAGCACACATATTTCTAGCAGGCCCTTTTTTAATTGTGTATCCATTATTACCTCTGTATGCATAATACTATACAATGCATAGTATGTCAAGAAATTTTTTTGATACCATGTTTTTATCTTGCATTGGTTTTATCACATTCAATTTCCCGAAATTTTCTTTAGCAAATAGAATAGATTAGAAAATACACTACTAACTTAAGAGAAAGAAGATAAAAATTGAAAAACTATTGCATTTTCAGTACAATGATATTTGAGGAAACAAAGGACAAACTTTTACAGGTCAACTCCTTCAAAGGATATAAAACTAACGAGGTGAATGATGAACAGATATAAACAGGCAAGTTTAACATACGGCGCAATTGGAGTCGATACGGAAGCGGCAATCAAAAGACTAAAGGCAATACCAATTTCCCTCCATTGCTGGCAAGGGGACGATGTAATGGGTTTTGTATCCGACAAATCTCTTTCAGGGGGAATTCAGGCCACTGGCAATTATATGGGGCGCGCAAAAAACTTTGAGGAGCTGAAAAAAGACCTTGATGTTGCATTTTCCCTCATTCCAGGCAAGAAACGGCTAAATTTGCATGCAATTTATGCCGTCAGTGATAAACCTGTTGAAATGGATAAACTGACAATAGCTGAGTTCAAGCCTTGGCTTGATTGGGCTTTGCCAAAAGGCATATGTATAGATTTTAATCCGACATTGTTTTCAAATCCAATGGTTAAGGATGGGTTGACTCTTTCAAGCCCAAATAAAGAAACGAGAGATTATTGGATATCACACGTCAAATCATGTCGTGCGATAGCTGCGGAAATAGGAAGAATACAGGGAGCACCTTGTCTTAACAATATTTGGATCGCTGATGGGCTCAAAGATGTTCCTGCAGACAGGCTTACTCCGAGACTCAGATTAAATGAAAGTCTTGACAGAATATTTGAAGTGGAATATCCCAAGGAATATTTATTAGACTCCCTTGAAAGCAAAGTATTTGGAATTGGACTAGAAAGCTATACTGTGGGAAGCAGCGAGTTTTATATGAATTATTCTATGAAAAAAGGTATATGCTGTCTTTTGGACAACGGCCACTATCACCCAAACGAATACGTAAGCGACAAGATACCTTCTCTACTCGTTTTCTTCGATAAGGTCGCATTACACGTCACTAGGGGGGTAAGATGGGATAGCGATCACGTCGTGATTCTGGACGATGAGCTCAAGGAAATCGCCAAGGAAATCATTAGAAATGACGCTGACAAAAGAGTTCTTATCGGGCTAGATTATTTCGATGCATCAATTAACCGCATATCGGCTTGGGTAACCGGCGACAGAAATATGCAAAAAGCGTTGTTATTCGCCCTGCTAATGCCACACGACAAACTGAAAGAGTATCAGGATAAGGGGGATTTTACTAGTCTTATGTGCTTGTTGGAAGAATTGAAAATCTATCCTTTTGGCGATATATGGAATCAATATCTCGAAGAATGTGGTGTTGAAAAGGATTATTATTCAGTGATTAAAAAATACGAAACAGAGGTATTATCAAAACGATAAAGAATTTTAGGAGGATCCATTTTAAAAAACAAAAAAATTTTGAATGTTAAAAAAAGACGAACCCGAAAAGGTTCGTCATTTGTTGTTTGGTGGACGATAAGGGACTCGAACCCCTGACTTTCTCCACGTCAAGAAGACACTCTACCAGCTGAGTTAATCGTCCAACGTGATATATATTATCAAAGTTGATTTTATATGTCTAGTCTTTTTCTTTTTAGGTTTTAAAAAAGCAAAAGTTTCACAGAAAAACTGAGTCAAAGATTTAGAAAAAGATGAATTGAGGAATATGTTGGCAAAAGAGATTTAATATGATTTTTTCATTATAAAGAGTCATATAAGTTAGAGCTTATAGAAAAATTATTCATTTGAGTAAAGGGTAGTAAATTTTTCCCTTGCGTATGCGCGAGCTATTAAATGTATTCAATTGTATAAAAACTCTAGTGTATGATATAATCACGTATAAATATAACCTAGTTTTATAGATTTTTTAGAATAAAGAAATGATCCCTTTTGGTTCAATAATTAGGCACTTAAAGGGTTTAATAAAAGATAAATCAAAGGGAACTGGTACGGAGGATATATGAGAAAAGAGAACCCAACACCGGATTTTGCATCCTTGGAGAAAGAAATGCTTAAATTCTGGGAGTCAGAGAAGTGTTTTGAAAAGTTAGTTGAAAAAAACAAGGATGGGGAAAGATTCAGATTTCTAGATGGCCCGATAACAGCAAACAATCCTATGGGTATTCACCATGCTTGGGGAAGAGCTATGAAGGATATGTATATCAGATATAATGCTATGCTCGGAAAGTCTTGTCAGTATCAGAATGGATTTGATTCGCAGGGACTTTGGGTGGAAGTAGAAACTGAAAAGGATCTCGGGATCAGAGAAAAAAGCGATATAGTAAAGTACGGCGTTGATAAATTTACTGAAAAATGTATGGAAAGGGTAAAGAAGTTTGCCGGAGTAATTACCGAACAAAGTAAAAGACTAGGGCAATGGATGGATTGGGATAATTCATATTTTACTAACACCGATTTAAATATCACTTCGATTTGGCATTTTTTAAAAAAGTGCAATGAAAAAGGGTGGTTGGAAAAGAAACATAGACCTATGCCTTGGTGTCCGAGATGCGGAACGAGTCTTTCTGAACATGAGATGACGGGCTCTTACAAAGATGTAGAACACTTGTCTATATTTGCAAAACTTCCAATTATAGGAATGGATGCAAAAATTGTACTATGGACAACTACTCCATGGACTTTAACAAGTAACGCGGCTCTTGCTGTAAATCCAAATATCGATTATGTAAAGGTTAAAGTTAAATCAGATGAGCTTCCTTTAATTGTCGGAACAGGTGCCATAGGAAAACTGAAGGGAGATATCCTAGAAGTTGGGCAGCCGTTTAAAGGGGCGGAGCTAGTGGGCAAGGAGTATAAAACCTGCTTTGAAGATTTTGAGGTGCAAAATTTTCCGCACAAGATATATCCGTGGGAGGATGTAGATGCAACTGAAGGAACCGGTGTAGTGCATATAGCTCCTGGATGTGGGACAGAAGACTTCGAACTTGGACTTAAGCATGGGATACCCGCAATCTGCCCCATAAATGATGAAGGAATAATCATTGAAGGATTTGGCGAATTTACGGGTATGCATACAAATGAACTAGTCCAAAAAGTAGTAGATACACTAAAGAGCCAGAATAAACTATATAAAACTGAAATGTATACTCATAGCTATCCACATTGCTGGAGATGTAAAACGCCGGTTGTTTTTAAATTAGTTGATGAATGGAACATAAAAACAGATGAGATACGCCCACTAATGATTGCTGCAGCTGAAACTGTGAAATGGGAGCCTGATTACGGCGAAAAAAGAATGGTCGATTGGCTGAACAACATGGGTGATTGGAATATTAGCAGAAAACGTTTTTATGGTTTGCCACTGCCTTTTTATATTTGTAAAAAATGTGGACATCTGACTGTTATAGGAAGCAAGGAAGAACTCATAGAAAAAAGTGAATTCGGGAACATTGATGGTGTTCCTCATTTACATAAACCATACATTGACTCAATAAGAATTCACTGCGAGAATTGCGGAGAATTGGTTGAGAGAGTTCCGGAGGTAGGTGATTGTTGGCTGGATGCGGGAATCACCCCTTTTTCTACCAAAAAATATTTTTCAGACAAAGAATACTTCGAAAACAACTTCCCCTCAGATTTAGTCTTAGAGATGAAAGAACAGATTAGATTGTGGTTTTATTCTATGCTTTTCATGTCTGTTACTATCACTGGTAAAGCACCATACAAGCAGGTTATTGCTCATAGTAGTGTAATACAAGAGAGTGGCGAAAAATTCAGCAAGACAGGATACATGATTAGATTCGATGAAGCTGCTGAAAAAATGGGAGCGGATGCTATAAGATATTTGTATGCTTCTGCCCCTGTAATCAGTGATGTTAGATTTGGATATAGTATTGCGGATGAAGCGCGAAGAAAAATGTTAGGTTTTTGGAATATCTATATATTCTTTAACTTGTATGCAGAAATTGATAATCCCAATATTTCAGGGCACAAAATCGAGTGGGATAAGCTTACCCATAGCGACAAGTGGATTTTAACCAGAACAAACGAATTTATTAAAGCAGCTAAGGAAAGTATGGATACTTTTAAACACCCTGCTTTGATAAAAGAGTTTGAAATATTTATAGATGAAGTGAGCAACTGGTATATTCGCATAAACAGAAAAAGATTCTGGAAAACATTGGATAAAGATGACCAGCTAAATGCATATACTTGTTTATACAATGCAATAAAATCAATAATTGGAGTAATGGCCCCTGTTATGCCATTTTTAACCGATTATATCTATCAAAATACAGTTAGGGAAATCGAGAAGAATTCTCCGATATCCATACATTTAACTGATTATCCAAGTCTTTTAGACATCCCGGAAGAAAAAGAGGTGCTTGAAGAAACTTCAGTTGCAAGGAGTATTATCACCACAGGACAGAGGATGAGAAATGAGGCGCAACTTAAGGTAAAGCAACCTCTTAAAAAACTCTATGTAAGGGTTTCAGATGAAAATGATAAAATTGAGAAGAATGTTGCTCCATTAAGACAAGTGATTTTAGATGAATTGAACATTAAAGAACTAGTTTTCGTCAAGGATTCCTCCGTGTATAACGATGTTTATTTTTCTGTCAATTTCAAGGTTGCTGGAAGAGTATTGAAAGGAGAAGCACAATTACTGAAAACTTTGGTAGATTGTATGACGGTTGATGATTACTATCAACTCGACAGACAATTCTCAAGAGGAAAGATAACTGTAGATAAGTTTGTCGATCTGGATGCGGAAGTACTTGAACGTCATGAAAGGCCTCAAAAAGGTTTTATAGTAACAACTGAAAAGGATTATACTCTTGCGCTAGACACGACTCTTGATGAAAACCTCGTTTCAGAAGGATTAGTAAGAGAACTCATAAGACAGATCCAGGTTATGAGAAAAGATACCGGATATGCGGTTGATCAAAGGATTACAGTTGAAATAACCGCGGAAGATGATTTTGCTATTGATGCAATTGATGCCAATCTTGAGAAGATATGTTCAGATATTTTAGCCTCAAATAGTTGTGTCATTTCAAATCCAGACTCAGAAAAAAGCTTTTCTGTACAAGGGTATGAAATAAAAGTTAAGTTGAAAAAGATATAAGAGGAAATAGATTAAAAAATGATTCAAATTCTTTAAACAGAAATATTCCGGGAATTCTATTAATTTTAATATGTAAAAGCTTACTAATCCTCGCTCCCGGAATCATAACTTTTTAAAACGGACCAAGATGAAATTAGTATAAGTATGTAGTATAATTTGATTCAGAGAATAAAAAAAGGAGACGACAATGAGTAAAATTAAAGTTGGAGTATCAGGATATGGTGTTATAGGACAGAGATTAGCTGATGGAGTCGCGCTTCAGGGAGATATGGAGTTGGTTGGAGTAGCTGATGTCGCTCCCACACTACCAATAAGGGCTCTTTTCGAAAAAGGGATGCCTTATGATTTATATTTAGCTTCAAATGATTATAAAGACCAATTTGATAAACTTGGAATCCCAGTTAAAGGCTCTCTTGAAGAGTTAGTTCAAAAATGCGATGTTATTCTAGATAGCGCTCCAGGTGGAATAGGAATAAAAAATAAAGTATTATATGAAAAGTATGGAAAAAAAGCCATTTTCCAGGGGGGAGAAAAAAACGAAGTTGCCGATGTCTTTTTCCATGGCTATGCCAATTATGAGAAAGGATTGGGCGCAAAGTACTTGAAACTTACGAGTTGTAACACAACGGGTTTGATCAGAAGTGTGGACTGTCTGGACAGAGCTTATGGTATTGAAAGAGTCGCTATAACCATTATTCGAAGAGTAGCTGATCCCGGAGATTATCACAGAGGATTAACTAACGCTTTAAAGATAGATAAAGCACCTTCCCATCAAGCACTTGATTTAATGACAATAATGCCACATGTTGAGGCAACTGGAATATTGATTCATACCCCGGTAACACACGGACACATTATTACTGTAGTCGCTACGGGAAAAGAAAAAATAACCAAAGAAATGGCTCTAGAGGCATTTTCAAAACATCCAAGGATAAGAATTGTCAATACAGATGAAGGATTTGTAGGAAATGCTGCACTGTTTAAATATGCTAGAGATCTGGGGAATCCTAGAGGGGACATGTATGAAATCTCTCTATGGGAAGACAGCATAGTTGAGAGTGGCAATAGCATAATGTATGCTATAAACATTCCTCAAGAGTCGGTCACTATTCCTGAAACAATTGATGGGATTCGTGCTTTAATGGGAACTCAAAAGAATTCACTTGAAGGGACCACGATTACTAATAAATACCTGGGAATAGGAAAGTGGAGAAGGGCATAATAGCTAGTTTATTATCAACGACCTTCCGTTTATTAACTAATATTAGCTTTTATTAAGAAGGACAAACACTTTAATTATCTGAAATATTAGACTAGAGGGATTTATGGATATAAAAAATATTATTGGAGCCGATGTAAGGAACAAGAGAATTCTTTTCCGCCCGGACATAAATTCACCTATCGATGGGAATGGGAAAATTGTCAATGAAAACAGACTTAATGCGGTGGCTCCTACTTTAAAATATATGGTAGAAAATGGCGCGATGGTTGCTATAATAGCACACCAAGGCGATACTCTTGATTATCAAAATTTAATTTCGATGGAAGAGCACGCTTCAATTTTAACAAGATTAATTGGGCATAAAGTTGAATATATTGATGATGTTTGCGGAGATTATGCTATCGATAAGATAAAGAATCTGAAATCCGGGGAGAGTATACTTCTGGGGAACCTTCGTTATTTGACTGAAGAAGTTTCCACCTTTGAAAAGGATGTAAAGTTATCTGTTGATGATATGAAAAAAACGTACTTGGTTAGGCGGCTTGCTCCATTGTTTGATCTCTATGTAAACGAGGCCTTTTCAGCTGCACACAGAAATGCCCCAAGTATGGTTGCCTTTCAAAATATCTTACCATCATATGCCGGGCCTTTGTTTTTTAAGGAATTTGAGGCACTGTCTAGGGTAATGAGGAGTGCAACTAGACCAGTAACATTTGTTCTAGGTGGCGCAAAGATTTCCGATGCATTCGGTATGATGGGTAAAGTTTTGAAGGATAAAATTGCTGATTATATACTAGTTGCAGGAGTAACTGGTCAAATTATGACGCTCGCCGAAGGTAAAAAGATAGGGAAAAAATATGAAAATTGGCTGGACTCAAAAGACCTTTTAGTGTTTGTGGATCAGGCAAAGGAATTGCTTAACAGTTATAGAAATAACTTTGTTTTGCCAGTGGATTTAGCGTATGAGTCGGACGGTAAGAGAAAGGAGATATCTGTGGAGGAACTTCCCCAGGAAGAAATGTTTACTGATATCGGGCATGATACAGTTGATATTTTCAACAAAATAATTATGTCTTCTGGAACTATATTTGTTAATGGCCCAGCTGGAGTATACGAGAGTGAATTAAGTTCATACGGAACAAAAGAGATATGGAATGCTATCGCGAATAGTTCGGGATATTCTTTGATAGGTGGGGGGGACACTGTCACCGCTGCAACAAAGTTTGTAGATCTTTCTAAGTTTAGCTATATTTGTACTGCCGGGGGGGCGATGGTTAGATTCTTGAGCGGGAAAAGATTGCCCTTAATTGAAGCGATGCTTTCAGGTAAATCAACGAATTAGCATATTTGTCCAAATTGGTTTTTGGAATGGATTAATCAAATTGCCGAAAAGATTAAATCTTTTTAAACAGGGTTTTCGGTGAATAAGGGTATTTGGCAAAAAGAGGAAAGGATGTCTGAAGGGAATCGTATTGTTGTTATCGGAGGTGGAGTCGCAGGTATGACTGCGGCTATTTGTGCAGCAAGAAGAGGAGCAACGGTACATATAATTGAGAGAGAAGAGCGGTTAGGAAGGAAGATTTTGCTTACTGGTAACGGAAAATGCAATCTCGGGAATATAAGCAAAATTACCGATCAGTATAACACGGATTTTGTTAAAAAGATTTTTTCAAAATATGGCATGGATGTAATATTAACTTTTTTAAAGGAGATAGGCATTGTTACTAGAATTACAGAAGGTCGTATTTATCCTTACAGTAATGAAGCTTCCACGGTACAGAATGCTCTAAGAGAGGAAATTGTAAAAAGTGGAGTAAAAGTTATTTTAGATAAAGAAGTCACTTCAATTACAGAAAGATTTTTGATAAATAATAAGTATATTTGCGACAAAATTGTTCTTGCATCAGGAAGCCCCGCGACTATTGGACAGGATAGCACTATACTGTTCGAAAGGTTTGGCCATAAAAAAAGACCGATGAAACCTGCTCTTGTCCCCTTAATTTCGGACAGATACAATCTTAAAGGATTGAAAGGAGTAAGGGTTATTGCTTTAGCAAAATTATTTTCAGGAGAACATAAGATAGCTGAATGTCTCGATGAAGTTATGTTTAAAGATTATGGGATTTCCGGAACGGCCATTTTTAATCTATCAGTAATACTCGCAAGAAGGCAGAGTATGGAAGATTCTTACGTAGAACTGGATTTAATGCCGGAATATTCTTTAGAAAGTGTTGCTGAAATGGTGAGTTCTTTAAATGGTATAAATGGATTATTTCACAAAGAATTATGTAATAATATTTATAGAAATGCAGTTTTTAAGGATCCAATTGCTATTGCAAAAGAGATAAAACAATACAGAGTTAATGATGTAAGATTGGGCCCATTTAATTTAGCACAAATTGCGTCGGGCGGACTTGATACGGACAGCTTTGATCCAATCACCCTCGAAAGTAAGCTTTGTAAGGGTATTTTCGCAGCAGGGGAAGTACTGGATGTAGATGGGGAGTGCGGAGGCTATAATTTGATGTGGGCTTTTGCTTCAGGGTTAGCCGTTGGAAATGCCCTATAAACACATAATAAGATAGTTTCGCTTACTCTAAAGCCTTATTTACCAGCAGTTTTGAGAGGAAAGGAAGATATTAGTATCGCAAAGGGAGAAAAATGCGAAATAATGTAAAAAAAATATCTATAACAGCTATTTTCACTGCAATGATCCTAGTTGCTACTGCATATATAAAATTACCTTTAGCTATGGGATATGTGCATGCGGGGGATATCTTTATAATAATATCCTGTTTTTTCTTACCCATGTACTTGGCAATTCCTTGTGTTGCAGTTTCAAGCATGCTTGCTGATTTGCTTGCAGGATATGTTCCATATATGCTTGTCACATTGTTTGCAAAAGGTGTACTTGCGGTTTTTTGCAGATTAGGGCTGTATGAAAAACAACCTAAATTGTGGAAAATGATCCTATTCCCTACAATAGGCTCCTTTGTGATGGTGAGCTTCTATTTTGTGTTTGAGGGATTTTATTATGGTTGGGCTGCCGCGATTGCAAATCTTCCAGCACAATTTATTCAGCCTGCAATTGCTCTACCAATAGCAATTATTGGGGTTTTTGCTTTTTCAAAGATTCAATACTTATTGAATTTTCGAGCACTTATGGCAAGAAATCCAGCCAAAAGAAAAATGGATTATCCCGTGATTGATGCGAAACAGGATAATAAAAAGGATTTGGACTGATAACAAATACAAAAAAGAGCACATATAAGAATAACTTGCTATTTTATGGCTTTCAGTTTATCATTTCCTAAGTAATTAATAACCCACGGAGGGGTTTATGGAAAATAATGATGGAATAAAAGTTTCTAAATACTACGCCAAAGAGTTGTTTAACCGAGCCAAATTGGGCGTAGCGGAATCTATCATTGAAATGCCAAAATATGATCCCAATTACTCTTTCTTAATCAATGCAGAAGGAAAAAAATATTTTTTGAGGGTCTTTTCTTTATCTGAAAGAAAGATGGCTTATGAAAAATTTTTGTATAATAATGAAGTGGATATTTACAAATTACTTTCCGAGACTGAAGGGATAAGAACTCCTAAGGTATTGTTTTCAGAAAAGGATCCAGAAGGGAACTATACTCATTATATTTCTGAAGGATATGATATACCTTATCAGAAAGCTGCTATTCCTACGATAAAAGACAGAAGAAAACTAATGTTCCAAGCCGGCGCAGACCTGGCAAAATCGCATTTAATCTCAGGATCAGGGTTTGGTTATGAAAAAATGGGCCTGGAAAGCAAGTGGGGAACTGCTTTTAAAAAAATTGTGGATAAAATAATCGCCGATGCTCTTTTAAAAAACATCGAAGTTGATTCTGTTAGAATATATAAAATAATTGAGCGTGCAATGCCAATACTTAATAAGGTCGAGAGCCATCTAGTACACTTAAGTTTAAATAAAATGAAGATTTTTGTAAGCAAAAATTTTGTTAATTTCCAAGGCCTTGCTGGATGGGAGAGTTCTATTTGGGGAGACATAGCTGGAGATTTTGTATCATTTGGGGGACCATTCCCTTTGCAATCTAGCAAATATTTTCTAAGGGGATATAGAACAATTAATCCTGTTGAGATGGATGAGGAATTTAGAATTAGGGTCAACATTATGAAGATGTATAAATCTTTATTAATGTTGGTTGAGCCAGTGTATGGGATCCAGGATTCTTCTCCTAAATACAACGCATTCAGAAGTAAGGCAAGAAAAATATTAACTAAGTCCTTAGATGATTTAGAAGACCCATTTCCCTCAAAAGATTAATTTTTTATTCTATTTTTTTGAAAAGAAGCCCTTTTTCCTTTTTTCGGGATCCTTAAATTCGTTATTTACTGTTAACGGCAATTCACTTTTATTAGGCGCTACCCATAAAACGCCATTCAAAAGTAACTTTTTAAATGAAGAAATAGTATAACAAGAGGATAGTTCAGAGCCTCCGTAAAAATATAATATCTTACCTTTACCTCGATAATATGCACAACCACTTCGAAGTATATCAGAGTTTGAATATCCATTGATAAGAATTAAAGAATCAGGAGTTGGAATATCAAAAGGTTCACACATTATTTTATCATCCGAGAATGAGATTGGAAATTTAATATTATTACAAATAGGATTTCCTGGTAGTATAGAATATATTTTTGAAGTTACACTGGCAGAAACTTTTGTAATGTTGCATGAAGAACCCATAAGTTTTTTGAAGGGTTTGGAGTTGCAGCCCCCATAGAGAAAAACTGCTCCCATACCTTCAAGTATTCGGGAGTAGACCTTGTCGGCAACATCAGATAGTATTTGATCGTTCCAGATATCTGACCACCATATCAATACATCGGTTTCATTAAGGATTGAGTCAGTTAGCCCATGAGAGGGTGTTTCTTGTGTGGCTATTGTAACTGTAAATTCGGGCTTGTCTGCAAATAAAGTTTTTATTTCCGAATGAATCCCATTTGGATAAATTTTTAAAGCTTTTCCTTTCTTTTGATCGGGGTGAAACTCATTAAAGATAGTAATTCTCATTTATTCGTCCTCCTGCAAAGTCTGAACGCACAATATTTTCCTAAAACAATTTAGTTAGTTGAAAAATCAATTGTAGATAAATCGTTACGGTCTAATCTCCATAAAAAAATGTTTTATATTGACTTTCAGCTTAGAATAATATTAACACAATTCAGAAGGTAAAACAAAAACTATGAAATAGGATTCAGAATGAAAAGTAATCGTATATATCCAAAATACTTTTCAAAAAGCAAATCTCCAAGTGTTATCGATCTTTTTCAAAATAGTGTCTAGACTAGAATACATTTTTGGAGCACACTTTCCGTGTTGACACATATGTGTGCGTATAATATAATAACAATAATGTGTTTTTCCGATTTTCGGTATATACAAGGGATTTATTTTGTTGGAGAAGGAGATTTCTATGTTAAAGTTAAGACGTAACATCACAGCTGCGCGCATTTTTCAGATCTTGTTTTATGCGCTCGGATTTCCGTTGATAGTTCATCTCGTCTTGGTTTCCTCCGGCCCTCTGATCGACAATGGTTTAGTAAATAGTGGTGAACAGCAACTCATTGGAACCATTAATTACTATACTGGTCCTGCGGTTATGGGGATCTACTATGGATTGGCCATATGGGCAATCTTTATTGTGGGACAACTGTTATTAAAGTTGTTGGTGAGGAAGAATCGATGGACGAGAACAGCAATAGCCGTAGTGCTTGCTGCAATAATCATTGTCGGGCCAATTCTGTATATTGACTTTCTAAAAAAACCCGAATATGATCAACTGCAAGCATCCTTTACTGAAAGGGGTATAGAGGTTCAGACTTGGGGTAAGAGCGCGTCAAAGTTTGGAGAATTCACAGAAGATAACCAAGCGGATATTGATGCTTTTATGCGCACTTATAATATTCAAAAGTTTAATGGAAAAAACTATAGTACTATGAACTCCGATGGTTCTTTATCCATAGAAAACAAGGAAGATGCTGCTTGGTATAGCCCCAACGGAATGTATGCGGACGGTTATGTGTTTAGCTTTAAGCAGGCCAATAAAGTCTTGAAGGATTATTATTCGAATAAAGCAGCATATGAAGCCGAAGGGAAGAATATTGAAATTGAACTTCAGCAGGAACTTGAGCAGCTCGAATCAAATCCATCTTCCGACTGGAACAAATATAAGAATGGCGCATCAGAAAGCTCTTTCTCAATGGAAGATTTTTCGTATATTACTGATTCAGACGAATATGAAGCTGCATATGGTGAAGATGGTTCTGCAAGGAAGTATTATTTGACAGAAGAAAGATTAGCTCAGGTGTTGAGTGTATTAGGTAGAGAACTTGGAGAAAATGAAAGTATTGGTTCCCTTTTGCCGGCTATTGGCTCATTCATCGATTTAGGGGAACTAGATATAATGTCCCTTTTAAATGAAGATTTGTCATTAGAGATATTGGTTGATGTAGTAAATGGACTTGGCTTGGGCGGTACTTTACGCCAATTGATAGACCCAGAAAGTACCGAAACTGAAATTGATGAGGCTTTTGTTTTTGGCCTTTTGGCAAATTTCAGCTCTTATCAATCGCCCATGACCTACCCAGTCTTTTATTTCATTGAAGATGAAGGATTGAGAGATTTTGCATATGCAAATTATTACGCCAAAATTCATGGAGCTAAAATAGGTTCTGTTTTGGTTGGAACTGGTGAGAGTCCGAAAGTTGGACATATCACTATGGATGCATCGGGCGTTCCTGCTCCATCGCAAGAAGAGGTACTAGCAACACTTGATGAATTCGAGGCTTTCGAAACTATTTCCCAAAAATTCTATCCACTTTTTGCTCTTAGAGAAAACCTGGTTAAATTTGGTGCTTTTGCCACATTATGTGTTTTTGCGGCATATGCTCTTACGATTTACATAGACAAACAATATTCAAAACTGACTTTGAAAGCGGGGGTGAAATAATATGAAGACTTTTATAAAAATTTTGTTATTCATTCTAGGCTTTCCTGCCTTAATTGGACTTGCTGTTTATTCAAGTATTACCGTCTTTCAAGAAGGACAGAGCTATGGTTTTCTAACTTTTGCTGGAGTACTTGTTTTGGCCCTTTTCTTCATAGCATATTTGATAACTTTTATAGTTACCGAGGTAAAAGCGAAGAAGAGCAAGTCAAAGAAAGTTGCCCAAAAGGGTATGGTCGCTCTTGTTCTAGTTGCATTTATCTTTACAGGCGGACTTTGGATAATCATAGATGTTCTCCTTCCAGACATTTTGGACGATGCTACTTCGGGCACACTTCTATTTGATGATGTACGTGAAAACTATAAAGTTCAGGCTGAAGTAAATGGGCAACTCTTGGAAGATTTTATTGTCAGAAATTATGCGAACGAGAATTTAGACAATAGCATTGCTTTGGAAACATACTTGCAAGAGGGATATAAAAACGAGCGAGTAAAATTTTTAATCCATGAAAACTTTACAGCCCTGGATACTAATGGATATAAAGCTTTCACTGGTACCGGCCCTTGGGTAGGGCTTGCTGATGCCGATAGACTGACAATTCCGGTTTTAATTCACCTTCTTTTCAACGAAAAGGAAATTGATGAAACACTTCCCTTTTACCTTGAATTTGACCGTATTCCCAAGGAAATCATTTACGATGATATGGACCCAGATAAATATTATTATGGCAATGTTGAAAGAGATGATCCTGAAGCTGGAGTATCTTGGTCAGTTCTAGACATGGCGGGGTCTCCCATGGAAATTAGTTTGGGCGGTATGCTTGTGGATATGGACCCAGGGTTAAGAACATTGGTCCTGTCTCTCATTGAAAGCTTGGGCCCAAGTTTAGTTGGGACATTAAGGGATATAGTCGCTGACCCCGATGTCGCAGGAGCCCCGATTTATTTGGGGATAAAAATAGGCAGAGAAGATATCGAGAATACAGGAATCATCCTTATGCCTTCCAACGAATCTAGGGGAGTATTAGATTATAAAGCCAATGCATGGTTAGATAGTAACAACCTACTTTTTGCAGTCGTCTCACTTTTCCCAATCAGACTTTGGCTGTACATTTGGGGCGCGATGGTTATTGCAATGAGTGTTGCTATTGGGGCCATTAGGATGAAAGAAGCTAAAGAAGAAGACGAAGTCCAAAATGAAGAAGAACAAAATTTCTCATATCGGGAGTTTCAACATACTGAATATGATGACTCAGATTTGGATGATCCCAATCTCAGCCCATATGAAAAAGCATACTTTAAAGCTCAAAGAGAACGAATAAGAAAGGCTTAAACCTGTAGTTTTTTATGAATTCTGAGGGGACGCCGTTATAGCGCGCCCCCTTTGTTTTTATGAAGAACTTAATCAGTTCCAGTTTAGACTCGGGACTTTATTCTTATAATTTTAAAACAATTACCTATATTGACTTGATAGTACAATTATTGTATTATAATACAACATCTGTGTCGCGCTAAGCTTGCGCGGGGCAGTATTATTTTTTAGAGTGGCTGAAATGACAGGATTACAGGGAATATTAATATTATCAATGGTGCTGGCTTATACTATGTATATGGGCTTTAATGATGGTTCATTGGCAATATCGACTACGATTGTTACTCGGGCCACAAAACCTAAGACGGCTCTTCTTATAGCAGCTATTACCAAGTTTATTGTCCCAATAGGAGCTTTCTATATTGGAACGAATATTGTGGCTGAAAAATTAAGTGTGCAGATGTTTATCGGTGCCCTCCCCTCAGGGGAAATGGGGTTTGCTTTCCTATTCGCAGGACTACTGGGTGCAATGATTTGGGCGATTGTATCATACTTTTTGAAATTACCAATTTCTATTTCGCATACACTACTTGGAGGAATAATTGGAGCAGGTTCAGTTTGCATTGGCTTTTTCTCAGTAAATTGGACTGGGTACGTTTTACTAAATGTTGTTGCTATGGTTTTTTTAGCCCCATTAGTTGCTCTTATTCTTGGGTTTTTTCTTTTAAAACTCATTAAGAAAATATCTAGTAAAGCGCCTGGCAGAAGGGCAGGGAACGTATTAATATGGATGCAAAGAATTAACTTTATTATTTTATCAGGTTCATTCGCCTCAAATAATTGGCAAAAGTCTTTAGGCATTCTACTTATGGCTTCGGCAATGGGAATTATGAATTTTAGCGGGGGAGTATCAGTTTGGATTGTAATTTCAATTGCAGGAGCAATGATGCTTGGAATGCTAGTTGGTGGAACAAATATTATTTTGACCACTGGTAAAAAATTGTTCAAGGTTGAGCCAATTCACTCGGTCGCAGCCCAGTTAACGGCAAGCATAATCGCGGAATTAAGCAATATGACTGGTATAGCACTGGGAGTTGGACAGGCAATGACTGCTTCAATAATTGGAGCAGGGGCAGCTGATAGGGTAAATGCCGTTCAATGGAAGAAAGCTAGAAATATACTTATTGGGTGGACGTTAACTCTTCCAATTTCAGGCATGATTGGCGCATTGATTTATGTTATTACTTCCGCCATTATGGGAATTCCATTTTAAATTTATCGCGGATAGGGAGATTATCAAATATATAGGTTTTAGAGAAAAGAGGTGAAAAATGCTGAAATTCAGAAATAAAAAAAGAGATAATTTTTATGACATGTTGTTAGCACAGGCTGAAATTTGCTCGAAAGGGATGAAACAGCTCCAAGAGTTTTGTATTACACATGATGAAAGTATGGCACAAAAGGTTATTATGACTGAAGAAGAAGGAGATATGGCAAGGCGAATTTTAACTGATGAGCTTGACAATACTTTCATTACACCCCTGGATAGGGAAGACCTGTTCAAACTAAGTAGTGAACTTGATGAGATTCTAGACTATGCAAAAACCTCCGTGGATGAGATACGTGCTTATGGAGTAGTCCCAGATGAGAATATGATAGAACTTACCGGAACTCTTTTAGACATGACCGAACATATTATTCTGGCCATATCTCATATGGAAAAACATAGATCTATATCCCAGGATGAAGCAATATTTGTTAAATCTCTCGAAAATAAGGTCGGAGATATGGCAACTAAATCTTTGGCGGTTCTTTTCGATGAGGAAGATCATCGAAAGATTTTCAAATACAGGGAAATTTATCGTCACTTAAACCGAACTGCAGATGTTGCTGATGCTGCGATGGATACTCTCCTGAGAATAATTGTCAAAATGTCTTAATGAGGGAGGATTGATGAGTTATAACTTTTTTTCTTATCTGAATAGGATGAAGTTCATCGAGAGATGGAGCTTGATGCACTCCACAATAAAAGAGAATATAATGGAGCATTCCGAGCAGGTTGCTCAAATAGCCCACATTCTTGGGGTTATAAATAATGTTATTTTCGAGGGGAATGCAAATACCGGCGATTGTGTTAAGTTAGCAGTATTTCACGATGCAAACGAGGTTATAACAGGAGATTTGCCTACCCCTGTAAAGTATTTCAATGTTGAGATCAGGACGGCATACAAGTCTTTGGAAAAGGTTGCAAACGATAAGTTATTGTCCATGCTTCCCGAGAAACTTAGAGGAGTATATAAAGAGATCCTCGAGCCAGACAAAAACACGATTGAATATAAATTAGTCTCCGCTGCTGATAAAATATCAGCATATATAAAGTGCTTGGATGAGTTAAAGTCAGGCAACAAAGAGTTTTTAAAAGCAAAGAAAACAATAAAACAGAAAATTGACTCCATTGGTCTTCCGGAGGTCCAGTACTTCATGGATAACTTTATTGAGGGATTTGAATTGTCTCTTGATGAAATGGAATGAAATTTTTCTCTTTTGTATTCCTAAATAAGTTGAATATTCAAGAAATATAAAATAAAAGCCCTTTTCCATTGGAGAAGGGCTAATTTTTCATACAAAACATTTTTATATATGATGTAGGCTTAAAGCAAATATTATCGTCTTGTCCCTTGAACTCTTGGCCTTTGGAATTCTATATCAGCATGCGTAATTCTTGGCGCAGGACGTCTTGGCGGGACCATCCCAGCTGTTCTTACTTGTCTAGCGGTGTCAAGGAAATATGCTCGATACATACTATTAATTCGCTTGCGAGCCTTCTCTAGGTAAGCTGAGTGGGGTATGCATATGTATCCAGAACGGTCAATATGGTCATCATAGCGTTGAAAGTTTTTGTTTATATTAAAATACATATGGCCATTTGTACAATGAAGAATGCCAAAAAGATATTTGCCAATGTATACTAAATCTGCATCATATCCTTTTTCGACTCTCATTCCTCCACTTTTTACAAAACTCTTAATGTTCTCGTAAATATATAGGTTTTCAGTCGACAACCTATTTACATTTACTCCCTCTGGGAAAGGACTTCCAATTTTTTTCATTCTTGCACGATGTATAGCAACAATTACTGGGATTCCAACCATTATCAAAGCTAGGACGGCCAGAGATACATATGATAGCCAGCTAAAATAAGTCAAATAGAAGGTTGCATATCCGAGGTAAGGAATTGGAGCAACCCATTTACCTAGTAACTTGCCTGAATCAATCGTGTAAGTGTTGAGGGTCATATCGTCAATATTGTGTGAAGTGTATATGGTTTGACCATCTATATCAGTTTCTGAACTAACAAATATTTGAGTAACTACTCTATTTACGGTGTTCTCGGTAACATAATAAGCGAATATATCATTTTTCTGGAGTTCATCTAATTCGGGATTGTATTCTTTTAAGAGAATCTTGCTGCCTTTTTCAACGCTACGCATAAATTCTCCCTCATCAATATCATCATATTCAAACTCTTTTGTGACATCCATAAAATCGTATGTGCGATATCCAAAAAGTGAGGCGTTAATTACGAAATAATTCCAGAAAAATACAAGAAAAAATATGGCAAATAATACCGCCATAGCAAACGCCCATATAACTGGAACTACTACTCTCTTTTGTTCGGCAAGGTTGCGCATTTATACCTCAATAAAGTTTACGTATTTTAATTATATAACAAAGGAGTGATAAGTTCAATTAATTACTTATTGTGTGGAAGGGTGAAGGCATAATCAAGATGTAAATAATAGTGTAAAAAATATTCTCGGCTCAATTATGTGGGGTAATTCTTGTGTAGGATCCCTCATATTTTTTCAGATTTTGGTTAATAATATATAAAGCTTCTTCGGGATTTTCAGCAGTATAAATCTTATCATCGGGGATGTCCGGATATCTGACTCTATCATCAAGAGGCTTTCCTGCGACCTTTGCAGCCCAGCCTTCAGAAGAACTCATGGCTACAATCAACTTCTTTAAAGCCCAGGCATTTGCGATTTCGGAGAGAGTTCCTGCAGCACCTCCTACAGCAATAACAGCATTTGCATTAGCAACAATAACATTTCTATATAGGTCTAAACCTGTCGCTATAGGAATATCGATGTATTCGTTAGCTTCACTTGTATTAAATCCCGGGAGAATTCCAATTACATCTCCCTCGGTATATTTATTTGAAGAATGTGCTCCCTTGCAAGCAGCACCCATCACTCCGTTTAGCCCTCCGCATTGTAATCTGTAACCATTATCAACAATTAGCTTCCCTAGTAAAAAAGCTATGTCATAATTTTTAGATCCTTCCGGGGCTTTGGAATTTCCAATTACTGCAATAATTTTTCGCATGAAAACCTCTCTGTAAGCAAATTTTTATTTAGTATAACACATGATATATGTATAGACAAGATTATCAACAACTAGTTAGGCATTTAGATATTGTAGGATTACTATACACTTGCTACATAATTAAATAAAGAGGAAAGATAGTTGGAGTAGTAAGAAATTTAAAAAGATTTTACAAGGATGCGCTAATATTGTATTATGGATAAGTCATGGAGAGATGGCAGAGTCCGGTCGATCGCGCACGACTCGAAATCGTGTGAGCTAGGAATAGCTCCGTGGGTTCGAATCCCACTCTCTCCGCCACAAACAGAGGCTGGTTCCAGTCTCTGTTTTTTTATAAAAAATATCGAAAAGGGCAACCCAAAATATATATATTGATACCTATTTTTTATAATAATATAATATTACCAAAAACACATTTTGTAATTAGGCTAGCGAAATTTAATGAAATCAGGGGTTATTTCATTGGATGATGTGAGGGGTAGTGACGTGTTAGCCAGTTGGTTTTATAGAAAATATAAACACATATGCGACAATTTTAAGGGAATACAATTACCTTGATTGCGCGCACGTATTATTATATAATATGTACAATTCGTTTACATCATTTTTTAAGAGTTGGACATAAGGACAGTTAAGTAGAGTGGACAAGAAACAAACCAATCCCCAGATTATTGATGAGAATAATTTGCCTAAGGCGAAAGATTGTCCTAAGGAAGATGTTTCAATTACTCCCAAGGAAAAGAAGCATAGCAGAATTTCCAAAAAACAAGTTCTTATTATTTCTATTGTTTCAGTTGTTTTTGTCGCAATCGTTGTTGTTACCACAATATTGATTGTCAAGTATTTATATCCACAAGATACCGATCCCGAGAATGATTACTCAATCCCAATTAGAAAAGAGTATAGTTATGCAATTGATATTAGCGATGAAAATGGATACGTTATCGACTCGTCGTGGTTGGGGAATAGGGATTATTCGAGTCTGGATATTGTTTACTCAGGGGACGAAGGCCCGATGGTTGGGAGCGATTTGAGGATATATTTTTCTGAGAACGAAGAATTAAGAACCCCAGGAAGAGTGAGTACAGTGGAGTTTAAATCAAATGGAGAATTGATATGCAAAATATCTATTACAACTGTTGAATCTTCTGTTTATATTACTTCAAAAGAAGAACTTATGTCGATACTCCCGGGAAGTCAGGAAATCTATATACAAACAGAAGATATCGATATGGTCGGCGAAACTCTACAAATCGAAGGGTTTTCCGGAAAATACTATGGAAATCATAAAAAAATCAGTAACCTTAGATTTTCAGGGGACAAATCCGGATTATTTACATTCCCCGAAAATGCATTTATTTCTTCGTTAACATTGGATAAGTTTTCGGCGGATTGTTATTCCTCTTCGGAGAGTTCATATTTCGGAACGCTCGCAGATAGGGCTTATAACACTGAAATAACGTACTGTATTTCGACTGGCATAATAAATCTTGAAACTGGTAGTAACGAGGGGTTATATGCTCTTGGAGGCTTGCTTGGGGATACATCTTGTTCAGCTAGGATAAGAAATACTGATATTGTCAATGAGGTTAGTTATTGTCAAACTGATGTTGATTTACATGCAACAGGTAATGGTTATATTTTTGTGGGTGGAATATCGGGTATCTCAAAAAATGTCACATTTGAACTATGCTATTCTTTGGGGGAAGTTAATGTCGAGATTAGTGATGAAAATGATATTAGCGGTATCGCAGCTGGAGGAATATCCGGAAGTCTCGAGAAAGAATATGCCCCCTCAGTGATAATAGAGGCACTTGACACAGGAAAGAAACTATACAGCTATAGTGACATCAATATAGATGTTAAGGGTGGGGGCGACGGAATCACTATTTCTGCTGGAGGTATATTCGGGATCGTTATTAATCACGGGATGATAAACTCAGGATATTTCGGAGAAATGTATATTAGATCTGGAAGTTGCAACCTCCATGCAGGTGGTTTTTCAGGTAGAGCAGAGAATAGTACTGTATGGGAAATGGCTTTTCGTGGAATTACTATAGAAGCTATTATTGAAATCAGAAGCGCGGGAGGGGTATACGCCGGGGGCTTGGCAGGGATTACCTCAGAAGTTGTGTATTCTGAAATAACAAAAGTTCCTCTGCCATCAATTGAAACTCTGTCTGCTTCGGGTGGCCCTGGTTCAAGACCTCAGATTGCAGAAGAATATGTAGCATATGAGCTTTAATAAGTATTAACATGAAGGAGGAATAGATGCTCTATAATATTAGAAGGAACAATTACAAAGATTTTAAAATTATTAATCACAACAGGCTTAAAGCCAGGTCATATTTTATTCCTTTTTCAGATGAAGACAAATGCAGAGAATCTCATATTACGGACAAAAGATATTCGAGTGACCGCGTAAAGTGTTTAAACGGGGATTGGGATTTTTTGTATTTTTGCATGATGGATGATGTCCCAAGAAATCTTGACACAGATAATCAAACGTTTGATAAAGTGAAAGTGCCTTCATGCTGGCAGTTTACCGGATACGAGCCTCCGTTTTATACCAACGTTATTTATCCATTTAATCCTAAACCTCCGAAAGTTCCTGTTGGTAGTTGCGAGGGGACATATGGGGATGATATAAATGGGAATTCTTACAAAGTAGGGAAAAAACAATACAACAGCATAGGGTTGTACAGGAAAAAAATTACCATAGCAGATGTATCAAAAAATTACATACTTTCCTTCCTTGGGGTGTCTAGTAGTTCTGAACTGTATTGCAATGGAAAATATGTTGGATATGGTGAGGGATCTCACAATACTGCTGAGTATGATATCACTTCCTTTCTTGTATCAGGTGAAAATGAAATAGTAGTAGTTGTCCATAAATGGTGCACAGGTTCCTACCTGGAAGATCAGGATATGTTTAGGAATAATGGGATATTTAGGGACGTTTTACTATATGTATGTGAGAAAAGTTATATATTTGATATTGATTTTTTTACCACAAAAAACAATTCTGGGACATACGATACTATTATTTCAGCGGATATAGTAAATCCAGATAAATCGAAGATTTCAGCAACCTTGAGATACAAAGGGAAAATTATCGAAAGTAAAATTTGCGAGGCTAATCAAACCACAAAAATTATGTTTCCAAACTTAGATGTTAAAGAGTGGAGCGCTGAAACCCCTAATTTGTATGAGCTTACAATTAATCTTATCGTAGAAGGCAAGGTTTTTGAGAGCATCATTAAGAATGTGGGCTTTAAATCAATTAAGATATCTGGCAGAGTGATGCTTTTGAATGAGAAAAACATAAAAATCATGGGAGTTAATCACCATGATACCCATCCCGAAAAAGGGTATTGCCTTACCGCAAAAGAAATCGAAAAAGATATTCTTCTCTGCAAAGATTTCAATGTTAACGCAATAAGAACTTCCCACTATCCGCCGGATCCACTTTTGACAGAATTAGCGGATTTGTATGGGATATATTTGATTGAAGAAGCCGATATAGAAACTCATGGCTTATATAATCCCAGAGAAATAAGCAACAATTTAAAATGGAAAGATCATTTGTGGGATAGAGTTGAAAGAATGTATTACCGTGACAGAAACTCTCCCAGCATAATTATTTGGTCTTTAGGAAATGAAAGCTCAGGAATTAAATGTCAAGATTATTGTTACAAAAAATTAAAAGAACTAACTCTCTTACCAATATTATATGAACGCGCTTGCCACTCAATGAGAGGCGCATATGACATAGGGGCATCGATGTATCCTTCTGTTATGCAACTCAAAAAAGTTGCGGGAAACAGTATATCATCTGGGATAAATCCAAAGGCATATGCGAACAAACCTTTCTTTATGGTGGAGTATGCTCACGCAATGGGTGTATCTGCTGGGAATCTAAAGGAGTACTGGGAAGTAATTTGGGATAATGATTGTCTTCTCGGGGGATGTATTTGGGAAATGGTTGATCACGCAGTGAAGCACGGAGATGATGCAAAATATAAATATACTTATGGTGGGGATCACGGAGAATATTTACATGACGGGAATTTTTGCGTTGATGGACTATTCTTCCCCGATCGTACTCCTCACACAGGTGCGCACCAAATGAAAAATGTTTATAGACCCATTAGGGCAAAGCTATTAGAGCCAGGGATAATTGAGCTAAAGAATCTGAATAGTTTTAAAAATTCAGATTATCTCACCATCAAAGGGATAGTTTTGATTGAGGGAGAGAAATCTTTTGAATTTGAACTTCCATCCGAAATTGATCCTGGGAAGACCCGTAAATATGACCTCAATTACAAGACTTACGATGGTGATTGTTGTATTCAAATAGAATATTTCGATAATAATAAATTTGTTGGAAGAGACCAACTGATTATTGGTGAGAGTATAACAAAGACACCAACCCTCAGAAACTCAGATATCAAGGTTAAGTATGCAGGAAATATTATAAACGTTGATTTTGGAAGTGGAAATATCAGATTCGATAAGACCACTGCATCGGTTGTAGGTTACTCTATTCAAGGCAAAGAGTTATTGGCAAATAAACCTTTGAGAGACAATGATTGTAAGGGAAGGATTTATCACAACATATTTAGGGCTCCTATCGATAATGATGTCAATATTAAAAGAAAATGGCTTCGAAAAGGTTACGATGATACAACTAGAACAGAGATCAAGTATTCGGAAATCCTCAACTCGGATTCAAAGAGTATTTGTTTTGAATATATTCTGGTTTCAAAAAATAAAAAACTTTTTGTTGTAAAAGATATTTACGATATTTCTTCAGGAGGAATTGTTAAGGTTAATTCAGAGATGACTCCAGCAAAAAAGTATCTACCCGAATTACCCAGGGTTGGAAAAACCGTAGAAATGGGAGGGGAGTTTTCTGAAGCTGTGTATTATGGAAATGGCCCTTACGAGAGCTATCCTGATTTTAAAGAACATGTAAAACTAGGCGTTTTCTCTAAAAATGCCAAGGATTTCCTCGAACCTTACATAAGGCCTCAGGAGAGTGGGAACAGAACAGAGGTAAGATATTTATCGCTTAAAAACGAGAAAGGCTTCGGGATAATGTTCCTAGCGGATAAAGACTTTTTAAATGTTGGAGTTAAGACAATAAGTGATCAGGAACTTGCAAAATGTAGACATAGAGAGGACATTGTTGATTCAGGTACTGTTTATGTTTCAGTAGATGGGTTTATGTCAGGGATAGGTAGCAATAGCTGCGGGCCGAAGACCATGCCAGAGTATAGACTTCCTGCGGATAGAAAGTATGGCATGTCATTTGTCATGGTGCCTTTTACGGATGTTACTACTCCATTCGAAAATAAGGAGATAAAGTAGAGAATAAAAGAGGTTTGATTTTTTATACTAAAAATAAAGCTTCACGGAAAAGAGAGTTTATACCATCTTATGCAACCAAAAAGAAGCAAAGAAAAGATGAGTGAAAAAATAAAATAGGGGAATTTTGGAGACAGTATGAAAATTTTTGCATTGGATAGAGCCAGTATTATTGAAGATTACGAAGACTTATCAATCCTTAAGGATTTGACAGAAGGGAAAAAGTTTTCGTTTTCAGCCTCAAGGCATGAATATTTTGTTGTTCAGTTATTGTTGCTTCCTGACTACACTACCGATAAATTAGAGGTTCAAACGGGTCCGCTGGAAGGTAGTACAAAAGACATTATCGGAGCTGTGACTTGCTTTAACACCGAGGGTATTTCATTTGAAGGAGAAAATTTTAAAAAATACTTGTCAGTAAAAAAAGGCGTCTTACAACCTCTATTTTTCGGGTTCAATTTTTCTAGATCTGGAATCGGTCTTCATTCTACAAAAATTAGGGTTGGGAAGGATGACCTAATAATAGAAATCGATTTATCAGACCGACTAGTGTTCAATGAGGGAACGGACAACAAAACGACCCTGTCAAGGCTTAAATGGTTGAATTCCAATATTGCTCGCAATATTTCTTTAATCGATGATTTGGACGCTTTGAATATTGTTGGGAAAGAGGTTAGATTTTCGGGAAAAAACATTAAGCTCGGTAACGATGGACTAGTAGATAACGTCGAATCTTTTTTTAACGATTCAAACTCTCTTGAACCTGATATACAAACTACATTATTTTACCGTCCAATGGAAATTGTCATTGAAGGAAAAAAGCTAAAATACAATAAAATCAGAATTGCTGGAAGGCAAAATAAAGGGATATTGATGGCTGATGGGAAAGGAGACGGAGTAAAAATTGAAATTATTGCCGTGCTTCTTTACGAAGGAGCCATGTCTTACAGAGTAAAGATTTCTGCAGAAAAGGATGTCGTCACTTCCAACATCGCTTTAAATATGTATTACCTTTCGCCAGATTTTATGATTGGTTTTGGAAAGAGGGCATGTGCAATAGAAAATTATGAGAAAAAATGGGATAGTCAATACAACCAAAACTCGTTTTTCTTAGGGAAAGTCAATTGCGGCGCAAGAGTAAAATTTGAGGGGGCAAGTGAGTCGAAAACTGTGGTAGGGTTTTACAAACAATGCCCCATAGAGGTCCCCGAGAGCTGGGATAACGGGGGACTTGGAGGAATAAAAGTCGAGAAAACAGAAAATGGGGCACTTTTTTCTGCATATACTGGAAGAATAATTATGCCAGCAAAAAGTAGCAAAGAATTTTTCTTTACCCTCCATTTTACTCCCTTTAAGCCAGTCAATTTAAATAAGTCCTTGGCTCTTAGGATAGGCCGGGATCAGTTGGCAACGACTTATGACAAAATGATTGAAAGAGCGAAGAACGATAGACTGACTTATTTAAATCTTACATACGGAGGAGAAGTTAATCCTTATCTTAATTATCCATTCCCATACGTAAAAGCTATTGCTGCTTTGTCAAGGACTGCCCATAAAAACGGACTTGGAATTAGTGTTTCATATAACCTGAGAGATATAAGTATTCAAAATCGAGAAATATACGCATACAAGGCTCTTGGAGAAGAGTTGATATTAAGGTTAAAAGATAGCACTTATGCCGACTCACGGCTCTCTCAACAACTTGGACAGGATGTGCTTCTTGCAAAAGTAGTAAGGTACACCTCAGGGAAAAGAAAAGGGTTGAATGATTATGCGGTTGTTACCTCACCTAGGTCTCGGATGGATAATTACTACTTAGAAGGGTTGAACTACCTTGTTCACAATGCCAACATTGATGCTGTTTCCATGAGAGACGCAAATTTATCCCGAACAACAATAGAAAGAATTAAAAAGGTAATTGGCAAAAAGAAAGCCTTTCCAGGCATCATCGAGATGCAAATTTCTGATCAGTTGAACGAGAACAGTGGGTTTGCAAACTCTCTTAATTACTATACTGATGTACTTCCTTTCCTGGACAAGATATGGCTCGATCGGAGCTTTGAGGGGATGCCAGAGAATCCAGAAACAATTTTAGCGGAATGTTCGGGGATTTTGTATGGTACAGCTGTTGTTGGCCGAGAAAACGACTCTATTTCAAAATGCCTCCTATTTGCTATGCTCCCAAAATACGGATTAAAATATGATGTTAGCGAAGCACTGGGAGATGTGTACAGACACTTAGATGATTTTAATGTATCCAAGGCTTCTTTCAGGGGGTTTTGGGACTCTTCTAATCCAGTAAAGACTGATAAATCAGAAGTCAAATGCTCCTCATACTTATGTGGAGAAGATATGCTCGCGGTATTTTATAATTTCTCCAGTTCGGTTTCTGAATTTGAAATTGGAGTAGAGAATAAATTAGGATTTACCACTATGAACAAGAAGATACACACTTTAGAGATATCAGGAATGCAGAAAAGGAAAAAGGTAAATCTTGGTAAGCAAATAGTATTGAAGCCACATAGTGGCATGATAATCCTAATTAAAGCGTAATAAACCAAACATAGAAAGTGATTTGGTTAGCATATAAAGGATAACAAAGATATTAATTTCGGTAAAAAATCAAAAAATTAACTTATGTTGTACTCATATATACAGTATGATAGAATTGTAAATATATAATTAGTTGTTAGTATAGTAGAGCGATTTATATGATAGATTATTTAGATTTAGGTTAGAAGCGGATGGATGTCATGAGAGTAGCAAAAAAAGAGAATATTGAGAAAGCAATAACATTATGCTTGATTTTTTGTCTTTTAATGTTACTGTTTTTGACTTTTTTTACTCAATACGGCTTTCCGGTCATTAGCAGTTCCCCAATTTATGCGCAAGCTGATTTTTCTCTATCTGGTTCGGGAACAGAACAAGATCCATTTTTAATTGGAACAGTTAATGAATTGTTGGAACTCAGTAATAAAGTAAATCATCCTGAGACCCCGGAAGAGACCCAGGGTATAGTCTTCGCACTTAGCGATGATATAGATATGTCAGAAATGGAAGAGGGGGTTCAATTTTATTCAATTGGAACGGCCTCTCATCCGTTTGCTGGGAAATTTTTGGGAAAATATGGTGGTGTCCCGCATGTAATATCAAACTTAACAACTACGGGGAAAGGTCTGTTTGGATATACTGCCAATACCGCAGTGATTGAGGGTTTGGGGGTAGCAAACGCACAAATAGGGGATGACAGTATGGTTTCAGAAGTGGGAGGGATAGTCGGAACCAACCTTGGAACTATCAGGTACTGCTTTTTCTATGGAACTGTAGAAGGGATAAACTCGGTAGGAGGAATCGCTGGGGTTAACGGATCGGAAAACGGAACTAGTGGAGACATAGACACATGTTATTCTTCGGGTTCTATCATAGCTAGTGGAGTCTATGTGGGAGGCATTGTTGGAAAGAACTATCGAAGGATTAGCGGGACATACTCTTTATCGAAAATATCTTCTGCTTATTGGCCGGGAGTTAATTACAATGGGAATATAGGTGGAGTTATTGGGGGAAGAATGAATACCAATGATAGCTACAACAGCACGCCCCTGTATTCATATTTCAACAAGGACAACAATTATACAAACTTAAATGCAATCGGATATGGCACATCAAAAGATAGTGCCCCCGTCCCTGATAACATATTGGCATCGGATTATAGATTTTCAGGACTTAATTCTGCGGATTTTCAGGATAAATCTTTGACAGAATTATTTGGTCAATCCTATGAGGCACGTTGGCAGAAAGGCAAGTATTTAGCTACAGATTATTCTGCTTGGTATGCTCCGGTAATTAAGAATTATGTTCCTTCAGTGTCCGGTTTTCTTCAAAACTATTTTTTTAAAAACAGTGTAGCTATAAGAAGGTATGGATATACTCATAACGAGTATGAGTGGGGAACCGAAAATAATCCGTATTTAATAGAGAATACGTCACATTTTTCGAATCTTGCACTAGCTGTTCAAAACAGCACAAGACCAGAAACATATCTTGGAAAGGTATTTTTGCAGACTGCGGATTTGAACTTTTCCGGCGTAACACCCACTATTATAGGAAGAAGGCACGAAACAGTTAATCCTTTCTCGGGTACATATGATGGTGGTAACCATTCAATCCTAAATTTTGATCTTTCACAATCCCCTTATGTCACTCAAACCTATGTGGGCCTTTTTGGATATCTCTCTTCTAACGGTACTCTAAAAAATATTATTCTTGATGGCACGTGTAAATTTGTCGGAAGGAGTTTTGTCGGTAGTTTAGTTGGTTTTAGCCAAGGAGGAACGGTTAGAAATATTGTCAGTAGATCAGAAGTATCCGCAAGTATTGACTATGGTGGTGGAGTTATAGGACAGGCAGATGGTGGATCTTACTCAAATATCATCAGCGATGTATCATTTTCTGAGATTGATCCTTTACTAATAAGCAAACATAAAGGAATTTTTGGAGTATCAGTAAGCACAGCTCTTACGAATGTATGGTATCTGGATAACCCTCTGAAGAGCGCCGGAGTCAGTGGAACATCCGGACAAGGTAATGTAATTCACCTCTCTGCTACATATGGGAATGTATCTGCATCAATGGATGCAGAAGGGCAAATAACCTTCACTGCAACACCGCTTCCTGGTTGGGATAGTTCATATAGAACGATTTCCGAGGAGATTATTTCTTCAGGGAATAATTATTCCCCCTTGATTTCGGAAACAAGACGCAATCTGGATTATTATTTGAGATTTGTAAAAGAAATATCTGTTACCAAAGAGAATTTGCTGGGTGCAGATGTTTTAGTTAACAGCGTAGCTGTCCCTTCTTTAACAAGCAAATACTGGGTGGGACAAAGATTTGCAGTTACTGTTGATATATCGGATACTTCGGAAGGATATTATGTACATGACTCTTTGTTTTTTGATGAAGAGGAAAATCTTTTAGAACAACCAGAGTATATAACTTATTTTTATGATAATTATCAAAAAAAGATTAGTTTAAGAACTGAAATGATGGAGAATTTGGCATCAGTTTGCATTGTTATTGAAAGAATATCCCTTACTGCGGGAGCGTTTCCCAGCCCAAGAACCTATACCGGTGAAGAGGTATATGCTTTCAATCAAGAGACTGATTTAGCTGGAGGGGGGCCAGAGGGTTTCACTGCGTTAGTTGATTACTATGGTGTTTTGCCAATCAATGTCACAAACAATGGAAAATATGCTGTGGTCTACTCTAAGGACGGAATAGTGAGAGGAAAACTTGATAAAGAATATGTAATAACCCCCAAGCAACTTACGGTGGTTTTTACAGAGGCGGATCATTCAGTTGTGGATACTGTAAAAGAGTTTGACGGTATCGGGGGAGTTGATTCATTTGGGGATCGGATTTTTCAGAGCACCGAGGTGGTACAAGAAAAAGTAAACGGTATTGCAAGTGTCGATTCTTCCAATTTTGCTAGGCTGGAAGTGACCGCGGAGATTTCGTATGCAGCTCCAGATGTTAGCCCCAATGAGACTATAAATGTTCAAGTCAGGTTCGCTTTGAGGGGAAGTTCTAAGGATAACTATATCGTACCAGAATCCGTTGAAGGCCCATATGGCGGGATCTCAAAAAGAGTTATTAAGGTAGTAGTTGAATCATCTCTATCTAAACAATATGATGGTCTTTCTCCTTCTCCTCCTTTAGTCTATTACATTGATTATAGGTCAAGTACTTTCCCTAAAGAGATGGAACTTAAGAAGGCCCCGTCCTTTTCTTATTCCCCGGAAGCGGGTATTGTAAGTCCAAATTCAGGGGAGTATTTACTTAGTGTAACTTTTGGAGATGTATCTGATGGAAACATTTTTGAGATATATTTTTCTGATCCGGAGAATCCGGAAGGAACCCTTGAACAATTGAGTTATTATATTTTACCAAGAGCTTGTCAGGTAACTTATATTGGATTCGATGAATCAAAATATGTTCCGGAGAGTACAGGTAGCTTAGTTTATAATCCAAGCAGAATAATGTCGTATAGCGCGGAATTTTCTGATATAGAAGGTAATAAGCATGCGTTGACTTTGGAGCATTGGGAGAATGGAAGCGCTATGGCTGGTAATCCTTTTGAAGGAGGGGAATATACTTCATATGTTCAAGAAGGATTAATATATGGTCTTGATCCAGAAACGGAAAAAAATTATTACCTAGCTAATCCGAGTATTAACTTTGTTATTTTACGGGCTGAGCAAAGTCTGATTACAATAACACTCCCAGACGATATTTCTGAAATTGATTTTACGGATACAGTTGAACTTAATATTTCGGGAGGTAGTGGGACTGGAGAAGTTACCTTTTCATCTGGATTAGGTCCGAATGGGGAGGACCCAACTGGGACTTGTACTATACTTGAGGATATTCTCACCCCATCAAAGGCAGGGCTCGTATATTTAACGGCAACAAAAGCAGAGAGCAGAAATTATAATGAAGCACTCTCAAGTATCTTCTATCTAACAATTAATAAGGTATCGATGGACCTTTCTTTAGATTCGGCCGAGATTATATACGGGAATACCTATGATTTAATTTTTAGATTTAACGGAAATCTTACCCCTGTGCCTACTGGTTTTATTCCACCGACGGTAAGTATTATCTCAAATGATTTTTCAGCTGATTATGATAGTGAGACTATGTATAATGCGGATGAATATGAATTAGTAATGAGTCAGGATGCTTCTTCTGATGGGTATGAGTTTACTATTGATGAATTGGTGGAAATTTCGTTTAATGTTTTAAAAATGAATGTTTCAATTATTGCTGACGATAAGACTCACGTTTATGGCGAGGAAGAGGCTGCTCTCACTTTTACGCTTGTTGAAGAAATCGGAGAGGGTGAAATATTGGGCGATTTAGTCAGAGATCCTGGACTAGATTGTGGAGAATATGCAATCAATATAGGAAATTTGATCGAGGTTAATCCCAACTATGAGATTGCTTTTACTCCTGGAGTTTATTCAATTACACCAGCTGGAATTACTATTAGGATAGATCCAAAGACTAAGCTCTTTGGAGCTCCGGACCCGATTCCTACGTACTCCGTTGAAGGGTTGAAATTCCAGGACACAATTGAATCAATTGAGTTAGAAGGGACCGTTCTGAGAGCCCTTGGGGAAAATGCCTATAAACAGGGTATATCCTCGCCTTACGCAGATTATTCATATTATGCAGCTTTAGGAGAATTAGCCTTTAGACACAATTCCTCTAATTACTCAGAAGTAATCACTGTAGTTAATGCAACTCTAAGAATACTCCCTGTTTCACCTGAATTTTTAAATATTATTCAAGTTAGAACGAGATATGGAAATACTTTGTCTCAAAGTTTATATGGAACAGCTCAGTCTTCTGAAATGCCCGCGCTAGCAGAGGCAAGAGGACGTCAATACTTCGTTTCTCAGGGAAGATGGGAGGAAATAATTATTCCAGGGACTTTCTCTTGGAAAAACGATAAAATCAAACCGTCTTTTGTGAATTCTGCAACATTTATAGCAGAAGCTATATTTAATCCTTCAGATAGAAACTATAAAGTAAGCTCGTTTAATATTTCAGTTTTACCCATTAGGGTTTCTCTTAATCTTAGGTTTACTGGGGAAAATACTTTTGAGTATGATGGAAACAACCACAAAGAAATGACCTATGAATTCACAGGAGTTCTAGGAAATGACGGGTTATTTGATTCTATTTCTTATAACGGGGATGTGGTTAACGCTGGGGAGTATAGAGCGACTGTGACAATTGCTAATGGAAATTATTTTATTTCAAACACTAATAATACAACAATTACCATTGAAAAGAAGGAATTGATTATTAGCCACCCAAATATAAAACTCCCACTTAACGGAACAGTACAATACATGTTTGGATACGAAGGGTTTGTAGAAGGTGAAGATCCTTCGAATTTAGAAAGACTTCCCGAAATTGAGTTTGATAATTCAGTAGGAGTTCAAGAGGGGGTATATCCTTCAGGAGCTCGTGCCGACAACTATTATTTTACGTATATGCCTCTAGATGTTACTGTTTTGGCAATACAGCTACAGCCGGTTTCAAGTAATACGGATATTAGGGTAACAGGAGTTTTTGAGGAAGGGATTGAATGTATTTGTGCTCCAGTTACTTCTGGACTAGATTATAAAAACAATGCAGGAAAGTTTGAAGCTGCAAAATTGAAATACTCAGAAATCATTAATACGAAGATTAATTCTATGTTTTTAATCAAGTTTATAGACTCTGATGGAGAGCCAGTTTCTGAATCAGGAGTAAGTACAATGACATTGACTCTTTCAGAAGATCAAGTTAATAGGTATTCTGAATTTAAGTTTTTCGGAGTATCCTCATCAGGAGATATGGTGTTACTGGATGCCCCTGAACTAAATGGGAATGAGGTAACATTCGAGGTTCAGAATCTAGTCTCAGTAATGTTTCTTGAGCCCGAGACAGAGACATTTAACATGCTTTATTTGTATATTGGAGTTGGCAGCGCCGTTGCTTTGGTTGGAATCTTTATTGCGATATCTGCGGCAATAAAATTCAGAAACAAGAGGAGAATTATTCGCTTCAAGGATGAGTAAAAAAAAGTAATAAAGGTAACCAATTTATCAACATAGGGTTACTAAAATCGTGTGTTAACTTTATATTATCAAGGCAATAATTCACATTTCCCCATTAGCTTTTTCGGGTATATTTACTAAGTAATTTTCGAAATAGAATGGTTTTAACATCCTCTATATAATTGGGCTTAAAAACAAGAATTTATCTCGTTTTTTGCAGTATGTTGATTGAACTTTCCTGAGAAGATTTTTCGTGAATATGAATTCTTAATCTAGGATACTTTCAAGCTAAGCTGTCCTTTCATAGGTTTTTTATTATAGATGAATATGGTTGATCTTTTAAATACTGATTTGCTCTAATTCCCTAATTACTGTATGTAATTGACTTTTTAGTATATAATTGTATAAGATTATATAAATAATTAAGTGCCTGAAGGAGGATACTACTATGGATAAAGACAATTTTTCTACAACCGAATCAGACATAAAACCAAGGTTGAAAACCTACGCCGCAAACGCATATAAACAATCTTTGATTGCCCCTGAACTTTATGAGCAGCATGATACTAAGAGAGGGTTGAGGGATATTAACGGAAAGGGAGTGGTTGTTGGTTTAACAAATATATCTGCGATAAATTCGAAAAAAGAAGTCAACGGCGAAATGGTTCCAATAGATGGAGAATTATTTTACCGTGGGTACTCTATCGATGAGATTGTGAAAGGTTTTGTCTCCGAAAAACGGTTTGGTTTTGAAGAAACCACCTATCTACTGATTTTCGGTAAATTGCCTACTGACAAGCAACTGGAAGAGTTTAACTCTGTTTTGGGGGGATATAGAAGTTTACCATTGAGTTTTGTCAGAGATGTAATTATGAAACGTCCTTCATTAGATATGATGAATGTTCTTGCTAGAAGTGTTTTGACATTATACGCATATGATGATAATCCTGACAATATTTCAGTAGAAAACGTATTAAAACAGTCCCTAAAACTTATTTCGAGATTCCCGCTACTTTCAGTTTATGGATACCAGGTTTATAAACACTATTTTGACGACGGAACTTTGATAATACATCAACCGGATCCCTCTCTTTCTACGGCTGAAAACATTCTTCATCTATTGAGACCTAATCAAAACTATACCTCCCTTGAAGCAAAGTTGCTAGACTTATGTTTAGTTTTACATGCCGAGCATGGGGGCGGTAATAATAGTACTTTTACTAATCATGTTGTTACTAGCACCGGCACAGATACTTACTCGGCTATTTCTGCTTCCCTTGGGTCCTTGAAGGGACCAAGACATGGGGGAGCTAATGTCAGAGTGGTACAAATGATGAATGATATAAAAGAAAACATTAATACTAAAAGCGATGAAGCATTGAGGGACTATTTATCTAGGATTATTGACAAAAAAGCATTCGACAATACGGGACTTATTTACGGGATGGGACATGCGATATATACAAAAAGTGATCCAAGGGCAAGAATTCTAAAAAGCTTTGCAAAACAACTTGCGGAGGAAAAAGGATTGCAAGAGGAGTACGATCTCTATAAAAGAGTGGAAAGGATTTCTCTTGAAATAATTCCGGAGAAAAGAAGAATTTATAAAGGTGTTTGCGCTAATGTTGATTTCTATTCTGGTTTTATATATAAAATGCTGGATATCCCTATAGAACTCTATACCCCACTTTTTGCAGTTTCTAGAATTTCAGGATGGACCGCTCATCGAATTGAAGAACTATCTAATACCGGGAAAATTATTAGGCCTGCTTACGATGCTGTTTGTCCAACTCAAAAATACAAAAAGATTAAGGACCGAAAATAGATTTGTTAATTGATGTAAGGAAATAAACAAGTATAAAAAATATAACGGATAATGAAAAACTATATTTGCATGCCGACAGGATTAAATAGAATTGCCTCAATAGGGGTGTTGTTATGGGAAGGAAAAAGAAATGATTAATGTTATTCCAAAACCAGTTAAATGCGAAGAACAATATGGTGAGTTTATAATAAACTCCTCTACGTCAATTTATGCAGATGACTCTCTTGCTTACGCTAGAGATCGGTTGATTGATATTATTGAACAAACTTGTGGTTATAGGTTAAATGTAGTGATTAGCACAACCGCCAATATATGCTTCTATGTTAATAGAAAGATTAAAGATGAGGGGTATGAAATTGACTGTGATATTGATAGGATGAACATATTTGCATCCACCAAAGCAGGAGCTCTTTATGCTGTGCAGACAATAAGACAATTGGTACTTTCTGACCTAATTGATAAACCTTCAGTTCTTACGATGCATGCTGTCAAGATTGAAGACTATCCAAGATATAGTTGGAGAGGATTAATGCTAGATGAAAGTAGACATTTCTATGGTCCGGAAGCTGTAAAAAATTTACTCGATATGATGGTAATGCACAAACTAAATGTTTTACATTGGCATCTAACGGACAACAATGGATGGAGGATTGAAATTAAGGGTTACCCAAAACTAACACAAGTTGGTTCTTATAGAGCCGGGACTCAAAGCAAGGCTTGGGGGAGCAATATAATCGATTGGAATCCACATGAGGGTTTTTATACTCAAAATGAGATAAAAGAAATCGTTAGTTATGCTGCAAGAAGAAATATTATGATTGTCCCTGAGATTGATATGCCCGCACATCTAGCCGCTGCAATAGCATCTTATCCAGAATTAGGATGTTTCAACAAATCTATTGAACCTTTTGTCCTGCATAGAGGAAATAATCCCGGGGAAATAGACATAATCGCATGTGCTGGGAAGGATTTTACATATAAGTTCATTTATGACGTTATAGACGAATTATCCAAATTATTCCCTTCTCCATATTTTCATATCGGAGGGGATGAGGCTCCAAAGACTGAGTGGAAAAAATGCCCTAATTGTCAGAAGATGATTGAAGACAATAAACTCAAAGACGAGGAGGAGTTACAAGGATATTTCAACAACAAAATTGCAGTGTATTTGAAACGAAAAGGCAAGAGATTGATCGCATGGAACGAAGTTTTAAAAAGCGATAACCTTGAAAATTCGATAATTGCACAATACTGGACTGCAAAAAATGATCCCAAGATTAATTCCTGGTTGGATGATGGTAAGAATGTAATAATTAGCAAACATCAATCTTTTTACTTTGATATGCCTTACTCGAAAGTAAATCTAAAAGATACATATAATTTTGATGAAGAGAAATATGGAATCAAGGACCATAATAAAGCAATATTAGGGATTGAGGCAACTTTATGGACAGAATGGGTTCCCACACAGCAGAGATTGGATTTTCAGCTTTACCCAAGAATGGAAGCATTATCTGAGGTTTCATGGACTCCAAAAGATATGTTGGACTACAAAGAGTTTCTTGCTAGACTTAATAAGTTTTTGCCCACACTAAAGAGTTTAGGCAAGGTCTATTGTCCCCTTAACATGGTTGATACGGACAAGTTTAAAGGAGCATTTGATTTTATCACCTTTTTAAAAAGAAATGCACATTTTGAGTATAATAAAGCGATGGCTTACAGAAAGAGAAGAAGATACTAATTAACAAATTTTTTTGCTTGGCAAACTACGTTGCTTAAGTACAAGATACATATGTTTGCATAATGGTGTGAAAAAATGATTTTACTTAGAGAAGAAAGGGAACTTACTTTCAAAGATGAGAGCAAACACACATACCATCCTTTTTTGGTCAGAGACAAAGTAACAGCATTGTCTATTATTTTTTCGTATGAACCTGGAAATTACGGAGGAGATGATTGTGTTGAAAGGATTGTTGGAGCATATTTAAAAGTTGGCAGAGATATAGATCTAGAGGATGCAAAAAAGTCTCTACCTGTTAATAATTTGCTTACCCTTTCTCTCGATGGACCAAAAGGTATGATAGGAAATGCTCATAGACATAAGTTGGAACAGAAAATATATATTTCTGAGCAGAAGGCTGAATATGGGTTTAATCCTGTGCCCATTTTACCAGGGTTATACAGGGTTTGTATCAGCAGTCACTGTATTGCGAGTCCCAGATTGAAATACAAATTGCTGGTTGAATCGATTGAATAAAATAATAATTAATAGAAAAGGGTTTGCTGAATCCAAAAATGATTATAAAGAACTATACTAATTAGGAAGAAATGAAATATTTACCCATAGAATTGCATACGCATACTTTGCACAGTGATGGCTCTTTTTCCCCAAATGACTTGGTAAGCAGGGTAAAGAAAGTAGGTTTGTCTGGTTTTTCTCTTACCGACCATAACACTAGTTCGGGATGTAGCGAAACTGGAACTGCTGCCCAAAAAGAAGGCCTTATTTTTTTGCCGGGAATTGAATGGACGACTTTCTATGGGCACATGACGGTAATCGGAGGAAAGTTCGACCCTGATTACAGACAAATAAACCCATTTACTATCGAGTCCCGAATAAGGCTTGCGAAAGAATCAGGAGACCTCACTTTTCTAGCACATCCTTTTCGTGTTGGGACTCCCGTTTGTACTGGGTGCAGCGATCAATTTGCAATCCAAGACTTTTCCTCCTTGACGGGATATGAAATATGGTCGGGAGAATTTCCAGGAACGAGTGAATCTAATAAAAACGCAGTAAAAAGCTATTTCAATATATTGGAGAAAGGATACAAGCTTGCGGCAGTGTATGGAAGGGATTGGCACAGAGATACCAAGGAAGATGCTATTTTTGCTGCAACCTATGTAGCTACCGAAAAAGAAAATACTGAAGGTGTGATTCAAGGATTGAAGCTGAGAAACACTTATGTTTCTACGGGTGTTAAAGCCTTCTTTTTCCTAAAATCGATAGAAGGGAAAAATTACTATCTTGGCGAATCTGTCCCTCCAGGTAAATATGTTTTAGTTTGCGAAATTGAGAAAGATAAAAAATGTTATAGTTGTTATGAAGTTATCCCGAAGACAATTAGTTTGGTGGGGAATTCTCTTGGACAAGAAATCACTTCCAATATTTCCTATGGAGGATTTGCTAAGACAATAGAAATAGGAGAAGGGTTTCTGGCTATAAAAATTTCAGGTTTAATCAATGATATTTTTTCTGATATACTAATATCTAGCCCATTTTTTGTAGGGTACTAGTTAGGAGGTTGATATGCTTACTGCACATGGCGGAGCGATGGGAACCGGGAGGAACACTTATCGGTATTTTAACGAGATGCTCAAAATAAAAGGGTTTGATGCCATTGAAGTAGATATCAGGAGAAGAGGAAACTCACTTATTCTTGGGCATACCAGAATTCCATTTTTTAAAAAAGACAGGATAGAGTTGAGTTATGTTTTAAATTATTGTGTCGCAAATAACATCCAAGTAAATTGTGACCTGAAGAGAAAGAATACTGTCAAGTTGGTCGGAGATTTAGCTGAAAAATTAGGCGCAAAAGGATTGATTTACATTACCGGATTGGTTTCTAAGAAGGAAATTCAGCATCTTAAAGGTATGAGATTATTTGTTAACGATACATTCTATTTTTCAAAGTTTGGACCCCCTAGAACAGAAAATTTAGCCAAATTAAAGGAGTTTTTAGATAGCCTGAACTGCAGTGATATTGCTGGATTAAATGTTTCAAAAATATATATCAGTAACGTTTTTCTTGAAAAAGCACGTGCTATCGGGTTAGATCTATCTGTGTACACAGTTGATGATGAGTCAACGTTGAAAATGCTTATAACTGAGGGTGTAAAAAATATTACTACCAACAATATTAAATTGGCGATTAAACTTCTTTCAGACCAGAAACAAGAAGTAAAAGATATTTAAGCGGTGCTTTTGCATAAGAAATTTCTGCATTTATAGACAATTCTTAGTTTTTATATTTTTTTTGAAGAGAGGTGTTTGAGAAGTATCCAGTGATTGGACAGCACTTTATTTATCCCAATTCTTCACAATAAAATACATAAAAATTTCACTCCAATCTCAGCTTTATATACACGCGTACATATTGCCATTTATATTTATATAATATATAATATTAATATCTGGAAATATGCCCGCTTACTGGAGAAAAATGTCTGTTTTGCGAAAAATAACTTTACTAATAATGTCTGTTTTATTGCCTGTCCTTTTGTTGACCGCGTGTAGTGGGATAGGGAATGTCGATCCTGTTGTCCAGATCCAAGTGGAAGAGATGGAGAATACTTCGGTAGGATACGGTGAAGATTTGGACCTGGAGGGAATATTTTTATTAGTTAAAAGAGAATCTGGGAGAACTCAGAAGATAGCCCTTAAGAGCGATATGATATATGGCTTCAACAACAACGTAGTTGGCCCACAAACTTTGGATATACTTTATGAAGGAGCAACTACAAAACTTTACATCAATGTAACGGATATTAGCGTTACGGGTTTATCTATACGTTCCGTCCCCGAAGAAATTGTTGTAACGCAAGGAGCGGAACTTAATTTAGCGGGCGTGAGCATAAATATTGAGTATGATAACAACACTGTTCCTCAAGATAATATCACCAAGGAAATGATTGTTGGTTACAATCCTGAATGGGAACCAGGTAATCATACTGTCTATATCGAATACTCCGGTCATAGGGTCCCACTTGAGATACGGGTTGTTGAAAGAGCATTGACAGACATGGAAATTTATACAAAACCCTCTGACCTACAATATTTTGTGGGGGAGACGTTTAATCCAGATGGTTTAAGTCTTTTATTAAAATATGACAATGGAAGTCAACAAATTTTAGATTATCAAGATATATCTGTAGATGACATAGAGTTCGAGTTCAATTTCGAAATCCCTGGCGCAGCTAATCCCATCATAATTTCGTTTAAGGGGTTAAGAACATTGCCTAATGATCTTACCGCGGTTGTTGCTGATCCAAGGATTGTGTCTCTCGAAGTATATACTATGCCTATTACTAAAGGGCTTACTGTTAGCGGAGAGACATTTAAGTCCCCTCTTACTGCTATAGTGGAAAGGGATCAAATAGATTGGGCGACAGGGGTTTTATCAATTCTTTATGATAACGGAGATGTTTCGGAAGTTTCAATGGAAAAAAACGAGATATATCTTTATCTTGGTGCACGCAACGGCGAGTTAATTCCCAAGGATTATAGATTTAACTCTGTTGGGAATAAAAAAATATATGTAAAATATGGAAACGAAAATGTTTTTGCACTTATTGACATAAATGTAATCGCAAAAACCCCTTTTGAACTTAACGTGGCAGACATTAAGAACAAACTTGAACGGGACCACATTGATGGCGAGAGGATTACCACCGATTTCTTAAGGTATAACATTCTTTATAATAACGCAACTTATGCATTTGACCCTTTAGACACTGAAAGTTGGGGACGCTTGAACGAAAGTTTGTTAGCCGATGATGGGAGTACTCTTGACATTAAACTTGCTAATGCAGATGAGTTAGGAAATCAAACAATCAATTTTCAGGTGGGCGCAGTAAAGGCGGGGTTCACCGTTAAGGTTGTCCCCAATACTCCTACTTCAATTAAAGTTGTTGAACCGACCCGGAATTACGTTGCACTTGGAAGCTCCGAAGTTCCATTGCAGGGGTCTTCTATTTATGTGGAAATGAAATATGGTAATCCGGTTTTGCTTAGCCCAATACCAGAAGAGTATGTATCATATGAGGATAATGAGGGGAATCCCGTCGAATCATTTGAAGAAAATGGGGACTACAAACTGGTTGTTAACTACAAAGGTGCGATTAAAAAAGTGGATTTCTTTGTCGAAGACTACGAGATTTACCAAATTTCTTTAAATGGTGTTCCGTCATCCTCTTACAGAGAATTCAGTGAAATACCGATAAATTTAATGACAATGACGGTTTATTACAGAGTCCCGGACGGGCAAGATATTGTACAGTATAATGTGCCAGTTTCTACCGCATATTTGTATTCATACGATATGTATAAAGTTGGAATTCAAACAGTAATAATCAGATATAAGGGCTGCACTACTTCATTTGAGGTTAATATTTCCCCTAATGATGTATCTGCCTTAGGGCTCTGCGTTCCTCCTCAAATCGTGTATCATGCCGGGGTCAATCAGAACCTAGATACGAATATGCGTATAAGATATGTTTTTGGAGATGGAACTTATCGAGAAGAGGATCTATCTGGGGTACTTCCAGCTTATTGGGATTTTAGCGGATATAATTTGGAAACTCCCGGCAAGCAAAAAGTAAAAGTAACACGCAGCTTTGGATCTTATTCAAGGTCTTTTGAATATGATATTGAAGTCCTTGAAGAGTCTCAGGAGGTACATGAAATTTCATTTGACCACACACAAATGGGTATGACTCAAATAAGTGGGCAATGGGTTCTAATTGTAGGGTACAGAGAAGATATCAACACAAGATTTTATGTTGAGTACATAGATAACGAAGGCGAAAACCAGGTTGCGACAGGTATTTTGCAGCTGTCGGTAAGATACACAGAAGGGGGAGATTATCAACTAATAGACTTGCAACCTCAGTATATTACTCGTTCCTCATACGATCGGTTTTACGATGTCATTGATCCACAGACTGGCGAAATTGTCAAATTCAGAACAGCTACAATAGAATATGGAGGGAAGCAAACTTCTTTGAATATATATATTGCATCTAGAGATCTCGAAAGCATTTCTGTTCTATCGCAACCAACAATTACAAACTATGCAGTTGGACAGGAATTAAAATTAAATGGGGGAATATTGAAACTTAACTATGTTAATTCCTCCTCAAACCCTGATCCTCTTTTAGACTTTTCTACTTATCAAATACTTCCTATGACAGATATATTTGTCATTTCCAGCGGATATGATAAAACCAAAACGGTACCGGGGGCTTTATTTATAACCCAAAACGTTCAGTTTAGTTGCTGGGGCAAAACCACTACTTCGCCGGTAAGAACATATGTGAAGGTTTCTCCGATAGATTATCTTAAAATGAGCAAAATTGCTCAAAACTACGGTATGATATCCTCACCAATAGCAACCATAACTCATCCAGTTGTTAGTTTTAATGCCCCTTCAGTTTCGATTTCTTTCCTAATTGGGGATATTTGGTCAAACACTCCTCCAGTGTACCCGGGCGAGTATCAAATGAAAGTCTCAGTTATCGAGAATGATTATTTTCTGGGTGGGGACTACGTACTTCAAGGTACAAAGTTTCAAATTAACAAGAAGGCTATTGATGTCCAGGTCGATTACCTTTCCAAAGAATATGGTACAGGAGATCCTGTCTTTACTTGGAAGACAATTAACAACACTTTTCTTGAACCGGGAGATCAATTGAGAATCATAATTACTAGAGAACAAGGAGAAAGTGTAAGATTTGATACTTTTGGGAACGTAATAGGATATGATTTTTATTGGAGTTTTGATCCTGTTGATCCTGGCCAGTCAGACAGATATATTATTATACCCGTATTTGATACCTTTGTAGTTAATCAAAAGGTTGTGCCTTCGGGAGTTAGCGTTAATTTCCAAGAGGTCGCAGGTTCGGGAGGAAGAATATATACTGCAAGTTATGTATTCAATAATATTACGCAAACAATAAGAAGTGAGGACTTGATTTACTACGTAAATTCAACTGGTGAGATGGTTGATTCTGATGGGGATGGACAGCTGGATGGACTTCCGCCAACCTCTCCAGGCGAATACTATGTTCAACTTAGTGATAATTACAACGTAGTAGATCCTGGAGCTGGCAGGTCAGCCACGTTTATTGTACAATAGTATTTGGCGGATATGGGGGATTATAAGTTATTCTTAGTTGAATAAGATTAGATTTTGCAAAAAAGGCTTATAAAGAGAAAAATAAATTTGTGGAGGAAACAAATGGCAGAACAAAAATTTAGTATTAGTAAGTGGGAAGAACCGGACAGAATTAACAGTGAACTTGAAAACCTAAGAAAAGTTCCGATTTATGAGATTAGCGAGGACGAGCACAAAAAAGTATTAGAGTATTTTGATGTTAAATGCTCAAAATCAAAAGCCATAGCTACTGATGCAAAAAAGTATGTTCCTGGAGGTGTTCAGCATAATCTTGCGTTTAATTATCCCTTTCCATTAGTTGTTGATAAGGCAGAAGGGGCATATTTGTACGATATTGATGGAAATAGATATATTGATTTTTTGCAAGCTGGAGGCCCAACCATATTAGGATCGAACTACCCATCCATTAGAGAAGAGGTAAAAAAGCATCTTGACAAGTGCGGACCAGTTACAGGATTACTTCATGAATCAGAAATTTTGCTTGCTAAAGAGATTAATAAGCACATGCCTGCAGTCGAAATGTTTAGAATGTTGGGTTCAGGAACGGAAAGTGTAATGGCTGCATTAAGAATTGCAAGAATAGAAACAAAGAATAAAAGAATAATAAAAATGGGTGGAGCTTATCACGGATGGTCGGATCAAATGGTTTATGGCTTAAAAATTCCAGGAAGCAGACAGTTTCTTGAGAGCCATGGAATACCTGGAAAATGTTATTCATTAACCGATGAAGTAAGACCTAATGACCTTGATATGCTGGAGAGGATGTTATTTCTAAACAGAATGAGAGGCGGGACTGCCGGAGTAATTGTTGAACCAGTTGGGCCTGAAAGCGGGACAAGACCAATATCTTATGACTATAACAAAGAAGCAATGAGGCTCGCGCATAAATATGGGGCACTGTTTATTTTCGACGAGGTTGTTACTGGATTTAGAGTTGGACTTTCCGGCGCGCAAGGATATTTTGGACTTGAACCGGACCTTACAATATTTGGAAAGATTATTGCAGGAGGATACCCAGCTGCAGGTGGAGTTGGCGGAAAGAGAGAATACGCCGGTTTAATGGCTGCAGGTGTCGCTACTGGAAAGCACCGCGCTTATGTCGGAGGGACACTGGCAGCGAATCCCCTTTCGTCTCTTGCAGGGTATCTTACGATTAAAGAAATTGAAAGAACCAATGCATGTGTAAAAGCTGGAATGGCCGGAGAGAAGTTGGCACAAGGGTTAAGGGTGCTTGTCGGGAAATATAATCTACCTTATGTAGTATACAGCCAAGGGAGCATAGTGCATTTAGAATGTACCGGAGCGATGAGTTTTGACGCATCATCAATGTTTTTGTTGAAGTCTCTTTCGAGTCTGTTAAGTAATAAAGCAATAATGACAGAGAGAAAAGTCTCCATGGAACTTATGGGAGCAGCTTATATGGCCAATGGAATTGTAACGCTCGCAGGTTCAAGATTATATACCTCTCTTGCCGATACTGAAGATGTTATTGATGATGCTTTACAAAGGTTTGAAAACGTATTTTCAAATGTTGTTTCAACGAATAAAGGACTTAAACCAAAAGCCCTTGAGAAATATTTGAAAAACATAGATTAATACTATTTTTTACATCAGTTTAGTTAGGAGGCAGGATGTATATTATTTCTTTCGACATGGGTACCAGTTCCAATAAAGCCGTACTAGTGGATTACTCTGGAAAAATAATCGCTCAAAGTAGGGCAGATTATGGAATGTCTTATCCGTACCCGGCTTGGGCAGAGCAGAATCCGGATGAGTATTGGAGTGGTGTATGTAAGAGCTCAAAAGAACTACTTTCGAAAACAGGTATAAAAAAAGAAGATGTTAAAGGTATAGTTTTTGCGACGCAAGCAATGGGCGTAATTCCTGTTGATGAAGATGGAGAAATACTATACCCCAATATTTCCTGGGTCGATGGAAGGGCCCAAAAACAGGCAGACTCGATTATGAGAAAATTTGGTGGTCCAAAAATCTTCACTCTTTTTTCTGGGACACCTATAATGGGAAAGGACGTTGTGGCCAAAATCATGTGGGTGAAAGAAGAACGCCCAGACATTTATAAACGCACAAAATACTTTCTTGATGTAAACGGATATTTAAAAATGAAGTGCACAGGAAGAATGGTCGCTGAGTTATCGGGAGCTTCTTCATATGGACTTGACTTGAAAAAGAACACTTGGTTATCTGTCCTTAAGTTAACTGGAATTGATATGTCTAAGCTCCCGCCACTAGTGAAATCGACTGACAATGTGGGCCCTTTACTTGGAAAGGCAGCAGAAGAAATGGGCTTGGCTGAAGGAACTCCCGTATTTGGTGGATGTGATGATGTTCAGAGTGCATGTATAGGTAGTGGCATGACAAGAGATGGAGATGTCCATATATATCTTGGAACCTCAGCATGGGTATGTGCTTCTTCAAAAGATAAAACCAAATTCAAGAATGGGGCGGCAGCAATAAAGAGTGCCGATCCTGAGATGAATTTGATTTCAGGAATAACGGAATCGGCGGGAGCAAATATCGATTGGATTATGAATCAATTCTTTTCAAAAGAAAAGGAGACATACGGGGATGATATTTACAGAAAAATGGATGAGTTAATCGTCAAGATCCCCTGTGGATCGGATGGATTGATTTGCACCCCATGGATTCTTGGCGAAAGATGTCCAGTTAGCACTACAACTACAAGAGCGACTCTTTTTAATATGACGAATGTCCATACTAGGGAACATATCATGAGGGCAGTATACGAGGGGATAGGTTTCAATTTGAGATGGATACTTGATAACTATAAAAAAGACTATTTGTTTAAATGTCACACATTTCGAGTAGTAGGAGGCGGGGCACTTGACGAAGTATGGATGCAGATTATAGCTGATATTACAGGAACAGAGTTTTCTGTAATCTCTAATCCAAGGAATGCAGGAGCACTTGGAGGTGCTATAATTGCATTGATTGGGTTAGGAGAGTTGAAAGGATTTGAAGATGCGTATAAATTTGCAAAGGTTAGTAAAGTATTTACTCCAAATCCAGTTAACTATGATATTTATAACAAGATGTATAGGACATATAAGGAGATATATTTTGGCCTGAAGGACGCCTACGAAATGGCTAATGGAGATAGGTTTACCAGAACATTTCAAGGTGAAGACGAATGAAGACAGAGGATAATATGATAGAAAAAGTTAAAAGAAAAATCATTGAAATCGGGAAACTTCTTGGTAAAGAAGATCTTACTAAGAAAGGCGATACTATTAGTGTAAGAGTGGGAGATAGCATTTTGTTGACTGACCCAAGCATTCCCTTGCCAGAACTAACTGATAAGGATTTTAAGCGGGTATCACAAGGGGATAATATGTCCCCCACAGAAACCCTTCATATGGCAATATTAGGCTATAAAAAAGAAGGCAATGCGGTAATAGTTAACCAGGCTCCCTATTGTTCTATAGTGACAGGGAAGATGGATAAATTGCCTGCAGTTTTGGATGATTTCGCTCAAATAGTTGGATATTCTGCAAAGGTTTCTAAATCAGACAATGTAATAGACATTTTAACAGCCCTTAAAAAAAGAAATGCTTGTTTGATACAAAACGGATCCTCTTTGGCGGTCGGAAGAACTTTAGAGGAAGCATTTACCGGAGTAATGGTGCTTGAAAAAGGAGCGAAGGCTTTTGTAGAATCTACTATTATTGGTAATCCTGTAAAAATAGGTCTTATGGATGCCTTGCTTATGAATTTCATATATAAAAAGAAGTATAGTAAGAAAAATCAGGAAAATTTACTTGATCAAATTAAAAAAACAGAGGAGTAATATGAACGAAATAGAACTTAGAAACCTTGTAAAAGAATCTGGAGTGCGACTTGTGAAAGAAGGCTTGGTTAGAGGCACATGGGGAAACGTTTCTGTGAGATTTGATGAAACATCAATGATTGTGACTCCTAGTGGGTTAGATTATTTGTCTCTTAAACCAGAAGACATGGTTTTAGTTGACATAAATACACTAGAGTATACTTCGGAGAATAAACCAACAACTGAAAAGAAAATCCATGCTGCAATTTACAGGGAGCGTCCCGAGATAAATGCAGTAATCCATACTCATTCTCCATGGTGTTCGTCTATGGCTGCTGCTCATACTGAAATTCCAGCAGTGACTGATGAGTTTGTAAAACTCATCGGGGGTGAGGTAAGAGTTGCTCCTTATGGTTTGCCAAGCACATCTAAGCTTACTAATGCAACCGTATCTGCTATCAGGGATAGGAAAGCTTGTTTGATGGCGGGGCATGGTGTGTTGGTTTGTGGAGAATCCCTAGAAGAAGCATTTGAGGTTTGTAAAATGTTAGAGGAATCTGCAAAAAATTTCATCTCTGATAGGGTTTCCACGATTCTTGGCAAAGAAGAAGTAGGATTAAAAGAAATAAAAGAAGCATTTGAAAGAGCTTCGGAAATATAGTTACTTTAGAATGCATAAAACTAGTTTTTAGGAGCCTATAGAGCTCAATAGGAGGAAAAATGCCAAACAGAAATCCAATAGAAATGGAACAAGTTGTCCCAGAGAAATATGTAAAAAATTCAAAGAAAAAGAAAGACAATCCTAATTTCCGAGTAGGGCCGAGAAATGCAGAGGTTGCAAAGTTTTACAGACTTGCAGTGGACGGAAAGAGAGGGAACATTGCTTTCCCAAACGCTGAATCAAAAAGTTTTTATATTGACTGCCTTAGTGCTGCAATACAAAGTTTTCCGATAGAAATTTTAGCTTATTCAGTTCTTAATAATAGAGCATACTTTGTTATTGCGACCTACGACCAAACTCCCGTAAGTCACAATAGATGGATTGCGGAGGCAAACTCTGAGTATGCCAAATATTATAATAAATATTTTAAAGGGGCGGGATATGTCTTTAAGAGTACTATTAGATCAAAGAAAATAGCTGATTATATGGATGTTGCAGAGAGTATTATGATTGTTCACTCCCAACCTTATGCATCCGGACTCTCGGATAGTTACAGTTATGACTTTAGTTCATATAAGGAGGATTCTTCGAGACAACTTGCAAATTTAAATGCTTTTTACTGGGCAGCTGGGATGGAAGAAGCCGAAAGGATGCTTGGAATTGCTCATAATATGGGGCCAAGGAGTATCCCCGCTGACTTTGTTAATCTACCCGAAATTGAGAAGTTTGATCAATCGCTAGAAAATATTTTATGCGACTACAAAGTAATAAATAAATCTGCAATACCCGGCGAAACTATGTGTAGAGTAATTACTGAGTTGAACGAAAGAGGAGGATATACATACGATTATATTGTGACCAAACTCAATCTTCAGAAAGAAAATCAGTACGAAATGCTTATCGAAGTAATTGTTGATTTAGCTATTACTTTTGGCCAAACTTATGATGAATCGATAACGAATTTGGGCGTAACATTTGCCTCCTCAAATAAGGCCAGGGAAGTCTTGCTGGATGTAGTAACCGTTATTTCAAATAGAACTGGGTACGCTTACGATTATATAATGAATATGCTTGGTTTAGCTTACCCTAATTATGATTTTCTTAAGGATTTGGTTCGCTATATCAGTTCAATGAAGGGAATCAGCTTTGTGGAAACCATAAAGAAACTTGGAATTGTGCATGAACCTGCTTATGTTCTTCAGCTGGTTGAGAAGGGATAAAACTCGTAGTATTTTTTGAGGGGACCGGTTGGTCCCCTTTTTTATGTACTTTTTTATTCGGCTAATAACTACCATAAAATACTCGAAAACCTAAGAATTACCATTAAAAATTAAACTCTAGAGGGATAATATCGAAGAAAAAGAAAAGCAATTATTGTAACCCACTATCGAGTGGGAATATTAAGAGAGATTGAAAGCTAATAACAATTTTACATAAAGAATTCACCCAATTTTAAGGGAAATATCTGTTGTTCTATTAATATTAATAATATATAATAATTGTGTGCATGTAGCGCGCATAATAATAACTCGATAATTATAGGAAGATATTAATGCATTTCAAAAGATTTTTACCCATAGGTTTGTTAATAATCGTTGTTGTTTTGACTCTATCAAGTCTTTTGATTTCTTGTGGGAAGGAAGCAAATATCGACTATATAGAGATATACAACTCTCCTAGGTTGACATACCTTGAGGGAGAGGAAATAGATTTATCAAATGCTCAAGTTCGAATTGTGTACAAAAACAATACCGAAAAAATTATCGATGTTACTCCAAGTATGATTTCTGGATTTGATCCGACAATTCTTGGAAAGCAGTATGTGCAGATTTTTTATGAAGATCGAAGTGCCACCCTAGAGATAACCGTTGTAAAACAGGAAATACAAACAGCAGTTGTGCTGATTTCTAGTGGCAACGCAACTCTGGTTCAGGATCAGAATTTAAATCTCGATAATGCTTTCATTAGTCTTACGTTGATGAACGGAGAAACTGCGGTGATTCCTATAACTGAGGAAATGTGCACGGGCTTCGATCGTGACAAAATTGGGAAGCAAACGATCACTGTTAACTATACATACGGTGGGCAGAGTAAAGAAGTTAAATTTGTTGTTTCAGTGATTGAAAAAGAACTAACATCTATTGAAGTAACCCAAAATCCTATAAAGAACATTTATTATGTAGGAGAGCCTGAGTTGGATTTGGCTGGGGGAAAACTCCTACTAAAATATAACAGTGGTTATTCGACTGAAATCAGCATGACCAATCAAACCGGACAACTGATTAGCGGATTGTTTTATAATTGGAACAATATTACTGTTTCAGAGAAAAGTCAGGTTGAAGTTATATACGGGGGCTTTTCTGCAACTTTCGACGTCAAGGTTAAAGTAAGGGATGTTTTATCCTATCGTTTTCTTCAATCGCCCGGAGATCAAATGCAGAATATTCCATTAGATTTAAGTGGAAGTATAATTGAGATTACGTACAATAATAATCAAAAGGAAACCCTTAATCTGCCTAATGAAAAAGTCGAAATTTCGGGATATGATGAAAAAATAGCCGGAGAACAAACTGCTCAGATTATTTTTACATACGCAGGCGTGGAAATGCTTACCAAAGGTACTTTGACAGTGAACATAATCCCGAGAGTTGAGTATACTATAGAGATTATTCGTACTAATGATCCAATTTATCAAGATACCTTTATTGATACTAGCGATTGGGAATATAGAATAGTTTATAACAATGGAGAGATTTCAGATAATCTCGTTTTTTCTAATTCAATGGTTGTTTGGGAAGACGGTGAGCCCATTTTGTCTTATGCAGAGCCAGGCGAGTATGTATGGAGAATTAGAAGAAGTGCGGAAGTTGAAATATATTATGATATTCAGGTTTTACCTCTGACGGTGGATTCCATAGATTTTGTTAACCAATTGGCAGATCCCGTAGATTCCGTAAACGTTTTCCTGGGCGACGAAATAGATACGTCAGACATTTATATGAAAGTCACGTATTCTAACGGTCAATTACGTGAACCTAGTTCAGGGTTACCTGGAATCCCTTTACAAAAAGAAAATGTTTCATTTGATAATTTGTCTGAAGGGTTAAAGGTTGCTAATGTGCATTATGAGGATGATTACATCCCATCGTTTGATACAACTCTAAATGTTAATGTAATCAGAAGGGTTCTTAACGTTGAAGTTTCTAATTATCCCGAAGTTAATTATATACTTAGGGAAATTTTCAATCCAGAAGGTTTGGAACTAATAGTTAATTATGAGTATTTAGGAAGCTCTACTACATTAAAGTACGAGGATCAAGATTTTGCCTTAAAAGGATGGTCCTTTGAATGCGAGTGGTTTGACGAAAATAACAGATTCACAAAAACTGATGGGGAAATAGTCGCTGGAAGTCCGATTAACATTGTCGTTTACTTAAAAAATCCTGGACTTGCAACATCTTTTCCTCTCGATGTCACCGTTACCAATGACTTTGTGGATTTTTCGCCTAATCCATTTTACAAAAAAATAGTTGATGGAGGTATAGAATATTTTCAACCTGTTGAGAACTTAGGGTCAGTTCTTCCGGGGAAGGAAATAGATTATGGGACTTATTATATAGAAGTTCTTTATGAGTCCGAGACAGCATTTAAAGAGATTAAAAAAGAAATGGTCTCAGACCCGGACATAAATAACACGATTTTGCCCACTAGAACGGTTACAGTATATTATCCTATGGTCCCACCAATTGGAGAGGAAGACACGATCCCTTCAAGGACAACTACTGTAGAAGTGCTTGAAGTGTCGATAATAGGAATAGAGATAGTAAGTTTGCCGACAAAAACAGATTATTATATGGTTCCTGGCGGATCTATTCCTTTAGATCCCTCAGGAATACTTCTCCATATTTTATACGACAACGATACTAGAAAGACCATTAATACAGAGCAGGCAATTGAAGATGACAAACTGTTATTTGCTGGATTTAATTCAGGAGATGTTGGTTTACAAGAAATAACGGTAACATATTTCGATGAATATGCTACCAGATGGGAAACAACATTTGACGTAACTGTATCTGCTGCTGCCTTGACGTCAATCGTTTGGGAAGGGAACGAATCTGATGTTAAATGGTATGAATATGGGGGCAAAAAGGTTCCATCAACTACAAAAAGAGAAGGGGAAGACATCCAGCCACTTACACTTAATACCAGTGCTCTGACTGAAGGTGAAATAGAGTATTACAGCCGAGATTTTTCAAGTCTGTTGGTTGTAAGGACTTTCTCTGATGGGACTTCAGATACAATTACTTACGAAGAATTAGTGATGGATTTAGATGTTGATGATTATAATAAGGATAGTAGTATTACCCAGTATTCCCGCCTAAATTACAGATATTCTTCTTCACAAGAAATATATTTGTCCTTTGTCGTTTTCATGCTTAAGAGTGTATTAACTGAGATATACATTACAGAAGACAGCCCAGAGTTAGTTGCGGTTCAAGGTGCGGATATTGACCTTAAAGGGGTTAAACTAGGATTAAGATTTCAAACCGGCGAACAGATTGAAGCGGATCCTAAGTTTATTCCCATGATTCAAAGCTTAATTCAAATATCTGCTGAAAATCCAAACGGTTATGATAAGACAAATAGAACTGTAGGGGAAAGAACCGTTACAATTAGATATACTTTCGATGGTGTAACAAGAACCACGGATGTTCAGGTAAATATTACGGAGAAGAAGCTTATTCGAATTGAGCTAAGTGAAATTCCAAAACAGTTTTATATAGAGGGAGAAGATTTCGACAATCAAACGGGATCCATAACCGCTTTTTATAACAATGGTGAAACCGAGCTAAGAGATTTTTCCGAGGCAGTCGTTGACTCAGAGGGCCTTTTCAAGATTTCCACAGAAAATTTCGATAACCGTGAATTTACCGGGTATGATAAAGTTCAAAGAATTCTCGTTTATTATGCCTCGGACATTCAGTATGATGACTTGCAATCTCTTGGCTTTAATATTGTAATGCGAGATAGAAAAGAGGTAGAAGCAAGATTTAGCACTCAGAACATTTACACTTTCACCTATGGAACCGCAAATGCTCCTTTGGTAGAACTTTGGGGTTTCGATACTTATTCTAGTCCAGTCAGGGATAGAAAGTATTTGAACAGCGACTTTAGAGTTGAGTATATTGAAGAGAATATATGGCTAAGTCAGGCTATGAGCCCACTAATTGATTATACAGATCTTCCTACCCGTGCAGGGACTTACTACATAGTGGTTACTTTTGATGGAGGAGCTGAGAACGATTTCAATGGAGACGCCATTCATAATAAATATCAAAACACGGATAAGAGATTAGTTATAAATAAGAAAAGCCTTTACTTCTCATTCTATCCCGGACAGAAGAAAATTTACGGGACCGAGAATCCACCTATTCTGTTGGTTATGAAGGGACTTAAATCAGATGTAATCTTAGACAATCCTCTCACGTTATTTGCTTACCAGGATTATTTTTCTCATGAAAATTTCAATCCTTCATCAGAAGTATATCCAAGTATTTGTTATCTTTCGGACAAATACGGGAATCAATTTATTGATCCCGGTACTGGAGAACCAATAGAACTTAACATGTTTGATTTCCGGATTTCCCGCGCTGGGGGGGAGACCTTATCTGAGGGTTCCTCTGCTGGAACTTATAGCATTAGTTTTACTGCCAATAAAATAATTAGCAACAATTACAACATAATCTTCGAAGACTCGGTGTTTAATGTTGAAAAAAGAAAGGTGGTAGTTTCTCCTTTGTCTGTTAGCTATATTTACGGCGATCCTATGCCTATAATAAGCTTTGAAACAGAAAAAGTAACTCTGCCTGAGCCAATAAATGATAGCGGTTTGTATGGAGCCGATACCTTAACTGGCCAACTTAACAGAGTTAATCCAGATGTTTCAGATGTTGGCAGTTATCTTATCACAAGGGGGAATTTAGGGCTTTCTAATTTAAATTATGAAGTCATTTTTTCCAATACGGTAGAGTCTCCTGATCCAAAATATGTAAATATCCTCGCGAAAAATATATATGTTAGAGCGGATAGTATTGTAAAAGTCTATGGCGATTTGTTCATGCAACCAACCGTACAATACTTTAAGGATTCTCTTTGTACAATTACCAACGGTGCCTTTGCGCTAGGAGATGATCCTAGTGACCTGGGGACATTATCTTTTGAACATAGTGTTGATTATCTTAGCCCTGTTGGGAAATATGATGTAATGCCCATAATCACTCCCAATTTGGAAAGCAGCTCAAATTATAACGTTATTTGTTCAAACGGAATCGTGGTTGTTGAGAAAAGAGCAGTACTTGTATCTCCTGTAAATATTCAGAAAATATTCGGACAATCAGATCCCGCAACGCTCACTTATACGGCTTCTCCTGTTTCAGGAATTCTCTCCTCGGGTCTCGTAGCTTTGAGGGATGAATATGGAATTCCGAGGGTAGAAGGAGGAGTAGCAATTACTGAACATTTAGCTGGATCTTTGACAAGAGATTTAGGGGAGGATGTTGGGACGTATTCTATTAGAATTGGAGATTTAATGCAAGAAAACAGTAACTACTCCATAACGTATGTTCCCGCCAATCTTACCATCTTAAAAAAAGATTTATATGTATCAATTAATACTTCGAGTTTAACAAAAACATATGATGGGAGAAAGCCGTCTATCCTCAAATCAGATTTAACTGTTTTGGAGTACGTATCTGGACAGTATTCCACCTATTCAAACAGCTCGTCTGTTCTTCCTTTTGTCGAAGTTTCATGCCCTTACTCTCTTAAGAATGTTGGGCAATACACGGTTGAGTTATCAAATAGCAATCCCAATTATAGTATCTCACTAAATAACACATATGTTTTTACAGTTTTACCCAAAACTGTGAGGATTCAATACAATGATTTGCCCGCCAACCAGCAATATAAAGCTACGCCATATATAATTTCTGCTTCAATTAATCTTGAAGATCTGCAACTCCAATATAATGAGGATGGGACTGTGAAAACGGATCATAATAATCAACCGATATATGATAACGTTAGTGTATATTTAACACTCTCATCTGCATTAAATGCGGGAACATATTCAACAAAAGTTGATAGCATTTCTGATCCTCTGAACTACTATCTTCCTGTTGAAAACAATCCGACAGTTCAGTTTTCAATTTTGCCAAGGACAATTAGTGTTTCCATTAATGTTAATTCACCAGATGGACTAACTTTCCAAAAAGAATATGATGGTATTTCTGCGGGATTTCAACCTACGGATTATTATCTTGGTAATTTAATACCTGGATATGAAGACCCGCTACCGATGTTTGAGATGGGTGCCCAGGTAACGCAAGGGGATCAGCCGTCTGATGTTCGATTTGATTCTAATGGAAATGTTATTAGCTATAATGTGAGCATATTGGAAAATTCTGATGACAGTAATTTCATATATCAATTATCTAAACCGTACATGTATCGAATTACTCCTAAAGCTGCTAGGATAAGTATTATTGAAAATTATTTGACAAAGTCATATGATGGAAATCTACCGACAATTACGTCTGGGATGTATTCGTTTGTGGAGAGCGAAAACATTGATAAGGATGATATTATTTTCACCTTTTCGAGAATTACCGGGAATGATGGAAGGACAAACGTTGATGCGGGAGAATACGGTATTGCTGTCAGTTCTTTGGATAGAAATTATACAGTGTCTTTGGCCCAGAATTACTTTTATACCATTAACAAGAAAAATGTGAATATTATTATTTCTGCTTCTGCAAGAGAAAGGCAGTATAATGGCGAGCAAGCTGCATTTTTAAAGTCTTCAATATCAGTTTCTGTTGGAACCGCGAGTATACCTAAGGTCAGAAATTATCTTAACGATGGTTCATATAACGATTTTGTTTCCGAATTAGAGGAAATTTCTTCTTCCGCGAATGATTTAAGAATCGCAATCGACAAAATAATTATTGACGCGGATTCAGTCCCATTTACCAGGACAAACATAGTATCTGCACAAACCAGTTATCTAGCGGCAAGCAATATGTTGTCTTTATATGGGAGTATTTTGGAAGCTGAAAGTTTATCTGTTATCAGTGCAGCCTATATAGGCATTAATGATAAACTTAACGCAACATTAGTTGCTCTTAACTCAGGTAATCTTGATCTAGCCCAAGGTAATCTTGACCTTACTAAGGGTTATATGCAGATGGCTTACACAAAAATTACCTATGAAAACACATATTTAGCCTTTGAATTTGGGACAGTGGGAGTAACAGATACATCAAATGCAGGCGTATATCCTTACATTTTCACTAGCAAAGATTACAACGTTGAGTTTATTCTGGCATATGCTCCAGAAAATAGAATAATAACGATCAATCCCAAAATCTTATTGGTAAGCATCAATGATATCCATGTGAGATACGGAAATGCTAAATTAGAAACAGAATATCAAACCTATATCGATTACTCGTACTATATGTCTAACGGAGGATATTCTCTTAGAGACCCGCAGACAAACGAATTGGTAACGTTGGGAAGTATTGTAGGGTTCCCGCGCCCAATTGAAGATTTAGAAAAGACTTCTGAAGTTGGAAGATATCAACTGTATATTGAGCATCCCACCACCCTTGAAAAATATATTTCCGAAAGCACCGGAAATTATACCCTGGTTACATCCTCTCAGTCGTATTTTTATATAGACAAAGCATTATTAACTTTAAGACTATCTAACCACGGTTATGAAGTTCCTATTCCATATGGGACATCTTTGGAAATGTTTGCGGTACAGGGTTATGAATATCTTGATTTCGATTCTTCTACATTCTTAGAAGACGAATCCTTATGGGAAGAAGCAGGAGTCACAGGATTGGATGACCCGGATATAGTGCAGAAATTGAAGGATACTTATGGGGGAATCGTATCTCCACATGAGTTTGCAACACAAATAATAGATTCCTCGGTGGTGTATAATTGCTACTTAAACCCCTTGAACCCAGGCTTAGGAGAAATTTTCAACAGAGTAGTAAACGTTAACACTTACTCCCTTAACGCGACCGGTTTTGCAACGACTTCAAACAGTTATGAGATAAGGGTATTGCCGGGTAATGTAAAAATTTCCCGCAAGGCGTTACAGCCTAAGTATTTGCAAGGTGGCTCCTATTTAACCAGGACATATGGGAACGCGTACGTAGATCTCGCTTTCGATGGTATTCTTGACCAAGACATCATGGGATTCTCCAACTTACCGGTTTATACAATAGGGCCAGAAGGTAATTTAACGGGTATTCCATACAGTGCAGGATCTCCGGAATTTTCTTCAATTTTGCTTAACGGTGACGATACAACTTATACTGAAAATTCCGATGCTTTAGATCCCACAAAATCAGTAAATAGTACCGATTTATATGTATATTTTGACAACCAAGTATACAACCAGCCTGGATATGAGTATGTTCTTGGAAATTATAGCTTCTCGTTCTCTTCAAGCTACGAATTAAGAATTAATAAGAGAGATGCGAGCTTAAGGGTTGAGTCAGGAGCAGGCAGCGCTGTTATCAACACGGTATATGGCTCAGGAGCCAATCCTTCATTAATCGATTATAGAATTTATTATAGCAATCTAGCTCCTCATGAATCAGCTGAAGGTTTAGGTATAGAAAAAGGAGGAGCAATCGAACCGGTTATTGATTTTATCCAAAACGCTGGACAAGTTACACTTGATGGATCTAATGTGTCCTTCCCATACGAAGTTCTTAATGGTGCTTTAGTCAATTATAACTTTACCGTCTTGGAAAGCACCTTGAATGTTGCCAAGAAACCTCTATCCGTTTATGTTCGTAGTCCTTATTTAGATGGAGATAAACGTGTTCCTATCCTTTACGAAAGATTTTTAGATATAAATGGGGGCACTCCTGCATTTAATTACGACTACATAATGGGCAGGTTAGGACTAATAACTTCATCAGTTTTAACTCAAATACTCCCAGGCATTACCACTCGAGGATATCAATTCTCAACATATATTGCAAAGACGGATGGCTCAACAAATCACTCTATTGTATATGGACAGTATGGAGCGGATGATTTCTTCTTTATAGATCCAGCTGACTTAGCAAATAAGTACACAACATCTAACAGATTCTCTGGTTTTGTCTATTCGGACAGTATGTCTAATGTCTTTAATTTAGGGTATAGTATCACGGCTAGTGACAATGGATATGCTTATTTCTCCTTGGAAAGTATGTCTTTAGTTTCACACGTTATCGAGATGGAAACTCCCGATTACAACTCAAGGGTTGGAAGTTATAGGCTTAACAATCTTTCATTTGTCGGAGGGGTGGAGAACTATGCATTAACATACGAACCTATGGAATATAAAATCATAACTCAAGTAGGTAGAATGAGGGCGGCTAAGAATCAAGTAATACTAAATTCCAACAAGCCCAACATATCAGATCTAATTAAGGTTGACGCATATAGGATTGATATTATGGTTGGGTCGGTTAGCGTTACCCCAGAAACTATCGTGTTTGGACAATCGGATTATCTAGAAAAAACTCTCACTTCCCCCGATGAATCTACTTTTGTATCCAACAACCAGAATTATTACCTCGAACTCGAGTATTTACAAACATACCCATTGTACAAGGCTCTTTCCTCGTATGAGTTTACAGCTCCCGGACAACCCTCAATCACTCTAGTTGAAGGAAGAGGAACTGGGCAAATAGGCAATCCAACCGTGCTGGAAGTCACTAATATGGATGTTGAGACTAGAGTACCGGTAAGGATATATGATGAAAGTAATTTAGCTGGAGAGGCAGAGTTTAATGGTTCATCGGGAGTTCTTCCATATTTGTTCCACGAATTTACACCAGGTACATACTTATCTGGACCTTACGGTGCCCCGTTGTCGAATTACGAGTATGATAGGATTGAGACTTCATTTAGACTACCAGTGATTGATAAATCTTTAGATTATAAGGCAAGCTTCCTAATTAATGGGAGTCTCACTTCAGGTCCGTATATCACTTTAGAATTTCTAAAAGGTGCCCCTGGGAAAGCTTATATTTCTAGGTATGATGGGACTCTACCGGATCCAATTGAAAGTTTGGTTCTCGATTTGAGAAATGCAAAACCTTTTGATGGCTTTACTCATGATCTTAGGATTATTTTGGACAAGAGATTGGGCTCGGTAATTGTGTCTTTTGATTATTCAACAAGCCAGATGGTTTATCTTGAGGATATAGGCGTTACTTTGGCGGGGACGGGCGCACACGTGTTAGCAGAACAAAGTCAGCTTGGCTTCCGTACGGAAAATACGAATGCATATCTTAGATATTTCTCATGGGCAAGACAGGGGTATATCGATAATTACGCAACAAAGATTCAACGAATCAACATTAATGATCAGGGCCTATTTGGAAATGGGGATCATGACCTTCATATCGTTTTAAATAACAACAAAGTTTTATCAGCAACGATTGATGTAAGGAATGTATTTTCTCCTTATATGCCTGCTATCGAAGGCCAAAGATTTGAGTATTATGTTAACGGTATTTTACAACAAAGTATTGAATATGAAGATGATATTGAATTGTATTCGGACCTTACATTGTATCCTGGGTTAAATAACGTTGAGGTATATGTATATTATAATGATGGAGTATCCCCAGAAATAATGGTTTGCAGAGAAATAGCAGATGTATTGGTTGACAATGAGCCTTTCAGATATTCTCTAACAAAATCTTCCGAGTCAACCCCAGTCTCCTTAGATGGAGGGGCTATGCGGTTCTATATTCCAAACTCAGGATATACTGAACCCGAATATGTATTGGACGCAGCATCATCTCCAGAGATGAGCAGATTTATTCTTTCCCATTATTCAACAGCCGGAACAGAAGCACCGAATTCGCCTTTAATTAGGTCTGCAGAATTTAGTATGTCTTTTGCAGAAGCAAAATATCAAACAGGTCCATCTACCGAAGAATACTATCTTGGAGAAAGTAAATATTCTTTCAATTTATTCATGGATGGTGCAACTTATGCAACTGATGATGGAAGCGGAACTCTAAGAGGAATTTCCTTGATTCTAAACAAAAATAGAACGTCTCAAGCGACATATAGCTATAGTGGAAAACTGGTTGTTGCAAACAGATTGGCTACTTCCAAACACACGCCTAAGCAGATAACAGTTCCTTTTAACGAATTGTCAACGTTTGATTTTGATGATGGCGCAATATATACCTTTGGCTTCTATCTTGATAGAGATGATATAAATAATTATGAGAGTTTAGGCTATGATAGAAGAGTCGGGGATGGGGGGCTTTATATAAGGATTCTTAGAAACGGAGTAAAAGTATTTGATCAATATGTAGATACGGAATATGTTATTGATAACGCAAGTACTACCGTTACTTTATCCGATCCAAACTATGACATTTTGAGCCCGATTTGGTTGACCCAGGCTACTGGCCAGTCCAATGGTATAAGCATAGGTGCGTCGAAAGTATTTAGAAACACGCTTTATGATGTTTCAATCAACAAAAACTCATCTAGCAACGTAGATTACTTGGTAGATGGTTCTTACCAACAGAAAGATGTAAGACAGGGTAACTCTCTCAATGCGTTAGGAGATGAGATATCAGTTATGCTATCTGATGGATACGAAAATCAGCTTATTTCTAGATTTGAGAATACAGCCATTAGTTATACAAGCAATTCTCTTGGAACTACACCTGGGTGGGTATGGCATATAGTAGGGAATACTCCAATAGGGGTGGGATATGATAACAAGTACAACAAGGGAATGAAATTGGTTTACGATGATGTTGCCGGTGAACTTAATTTTGTCTTCTATTATGAGGGTATGGATTACTTGGAACAACCTTTGTCTGTTCCTTTGGCAGGGTTATTAGACTCATCCGTGAAGCACAATATAAGAGTTGAATTTGATAGATTAAGGTATTCTACTGACTCATCGACAAGTTACAATGTAATGGCTGGCTCCCTAGCCCTTACTGATTCAAATAGCTCAGGGCTTCCGATTCATTATGGAAAAGCTTTGGTATTCATAGATAATATGCCCGCACAAGAGGTTTTCTTCCCGTATTACGAGTCAGGTGAGGCCTGGTATAGAACAAACAATGACATTACATATGGAACAACCTATCAAGGAGCTGGGACTGAAAGTGCTTATGCTGATTACTCTCAATTCTTTAATTGCTATAATCTCGGAGAGTTAGTGTTTATTGATTCAGATATAACCTTACATGACTACTCTTCTCATTTTGGGACAACTAATTCAGAGTATTTGGATGTAGTTGATAATGGAATACCCGCAATATAGGGATTTATTTAGTGGAAAATCTGTGCAAACAAAAAACCAGCTAATCGCTGGTTTTTGTTTTGGTACCCCCAAGGGGATTCGAACCCCTATTACCGGCGTGAGAGGCCAGCGTCCTAACCCTTAGACTATGAGGGCGTATTTTACGCTAAATTAGTATATCATGATGAGAAAAAGCTGGCAAGCAAATTGCTTTCAGATACAGTATTGTGGAGAGACTGTTATGTATATGTCAAAGTTGTTTTACAAATAGGCAATTTATAGCAAATTTCTGCAAAATGTCAAAGTTGATTTACAAAGATGCAATCTATTTCCAATTTATAAAACCAATCAAATTATATTTATCAGTTGTATCATTTAGGAAAGAATTAATTTAAATATACTGGCAGAAATTCGATTTCAAGTGCTTGAGTTTGACACTTAGTAAGGGAAAATATAATATATAGTAATGAACAAAATTTTAGAAAAACTAAGTTTATTGCCCGAAAAAAGTGGAGTATATATAATGCTAGATTATGCCCACAATATTATTTATGTGGGCAAGGCAAAGAATTTAAAAAATCGAGTGCGACAATATTTTCAAGGGAACTCTAAAAATCCTAAAACCGAGTCTTTGGTGTCGAGAATATATGATTTTGAGTATATTGTTACCAACTCTGAACTAGAAGCTCTGATTCTTGAAAATAATCTAATAAAGTTGCATAAACCATATTACAATATTCTCCTGAAAGATGATAAAACCTATCCATACATAAAAGTTGATATAAAATTAGACTTTCCTTCTATTGAGGTAGTGAGAAAAATAAAGAAAACAGGTAGATATTTTGGCCCATATATGTTGGGGATTTCTGCTTCTGCCATATTAGACCTGATACATGAGGTTTTTCCTGTAAGATCTTGCATGAATAGTATTAGTAAGAATAACAAAAAACCATGTCTTGAGTACCATTTAGGACGATGCACTTCCCCTTGTTCAGGGAAAATATCTCAAGAACAATATAAGGAAATGATTGACGACATAATTAATTTTTTGTCCGGAGAAAACAAAAAAGTTAGATTAATAATAGAAGAAAAACTGAAAAAAGCAATAGAAAAAGAACAATTTGGCTCGCCATAAGATATAGAGATTTTTTAAAGCTAATAGAAAAAATCGAAAGAAAACAATCGATAAATATTCCATCTGACGTTAATGCGGATATTTTTTCTTACGCATCAAATGGTGTTTACGGGACAATTAATCAAATGGTAATTAGAGGGGGCAGACTTTCAGGCTCAATTAATCATGGAATCAATGAAATTGGAGAACCTCAGGAAATCATTGATAGTTTTATAATGCAACACTATGAATATAACCCTTTAATCGCATCCGAGATTTATTTACAGGATGATCTATCCTTTTCAAAAGATTTAGAAGAATACCTTTCCAATAAAGCCGGGAAAAAGATTACTGTATTAAATCCAAAAAGGGGCATGAAGAGAGATTTACTCGAAATGTCCTTAAATAATGCTAAGGAATATTTGGAAAAAAATGTAACTCAGATTGAAAATAAGAATGCTATGACTGTCGGAGCCGCAGAAAGACTTTCAGAAATATTAGGAATAAAGGGGGTCTTAAGAAGGATAGAGTGTTTTGACATTTCGAATATTAGTGGCGTTAATATAGTCTCAAGTATGGTTGTTTTTGTTAATGGAGAGCCGGAAAGGAAACTATATAGGATGTTTAGAATAAAAACTGTTCAAGGAAGCAATGATTATGCTTCAATGCGTGAAACTATTCTAAGAAGGTTTGCAGAGTATCATAAAGGAGAAGAGGATAGTTTCCAAGAAAAACCAAATTTGGTGATTGTAGATGGAGGAAAGGGGCAGGTCTCATGTGTATCCGACATACTTGAAAACGAAGGGGTCCCACTAATAGGATTGGCAGAGAAAAACGAGGAGATATTTTTGCCAGGTCAGAAAAATACAGTTATTCTTAGCAAGGATGATTTAGCACTGAAACTTTGTCAAAGAATAAGAGACGAGGCTCATAGATTTGCCGTTAATTATCACAGAAGAATACGTTCAAACAAGATGTTGGAGTCTGATATTAAGAAAATAGCTGGAATTGGCGATGTTAAGGCTAATGCATTGTACAATCATTTTAAAACTTACGAAAAAATCATATCTGCAAGTTTAAAGGAACTTACAGAAGTAAAGGGAATTGGCGAAAGAGATGCAAAAGCTATACTTTTACATTTCTCGCAACTTAGGGATCAGGATTGATTTTCAGTAGAGAAAATAGAATATTAATTGTTAAAAGGAATCTCAAATGAAGTATAAACTTTTAGTAGCAGATTTTGATGATACTACAGTGGATGATAGCTTAATTATCCCTATTCAGGTAAAGGATTCGATTCATCAATATGTGAAAAGCGGAGGTATTTTTACTTTCTGTACTGGGAGAATGACTGAAAGCATAATTAAGTATGCAAGGGAATTAGATCTGAAAGGGGAGATAATGGGCTATCAAGGAGCTGAAGTTGCTGATATTGAAACAGGAAAAGTATTGTTTCAAAATAGCATTCCCGAAGAAATTGCTTTATACATTTGCGAATACATTGATAAAACAGGCGAGTACTATCAATTGTATGATTCGGGAAATTTTTATGTCGAAAAAGATTGTCCGCAAGCAAGGGATTACGAACGGTTTACTGGGATAAAAATGAATGTCACAAACATGTACTTAAGTCATTTTGTAAAAACAAATCATGTAAACCCTTTAAAAATAATGTTAAGAATTGACCCCAAAGAGAGTGAAAAATACTTAAAAGATTATAATTTTTTGTTCGGGAAATTAGTCAATGTTAATACTTCTAAAAAACATCTTATAGAAATAGTAGATAAAAGAGTAGATAAAGGAACAGCGGTTAGGGATCTTTGTGGAAGATTGAGAATATCTAGAGAAGAGACTGTTTGTATCGGGGACTCCTTAAGTGATGTACCGATGATAGAATTCGCCGGGCTGGGGGTCTGCGTCGATAATGGATTGGAAATCGCCAAAAAAGCGGCATCTCTTATTGTTCCATCCTGTAACCAAGGGGGCTTATCCTACTTAATTAATAATTACTGTATATAAACATTAGGGCTCCTAAAATGTTTGTTTTAAGAGCCCCAATAAGGATAAATACATCTATTGATTATGCGTTAAATTAGCTTTTACGATGGTTGAATCATATATTCTGCACAAGGCTATAAGGATATTTAGTGAAAATCATATAGGTTTCTCTCGGAAGTACTCATTAATTCTTTGTTTAACCTTTACTTTCCCAGGGCCAATAATCTTCTTTATTGATTCTTCAGCCTCGACAATTTTTCCTACTTCAACTTCAACCTTAAAAATTTGATTTTGATATTGCATATAAACGGGAATTTTTCCTGGATAGATTTTTAATACATCAATAATCCGGTCATACTTTCCTATATCATCTTCTGTAATATGAAAATATATTGCCTTGTCTTCATCGGGTTCGCATTCTGTATTATCTTCGGTTTCAGTTTGAAGATCCCATGCTGTAATTTTATTTGCGTAAATTTTCACCTCATCATCTTTGTATGAAATAGTCCCTTTTATTTGCACAATTTTTTCTTCCTCAAGTATGTTTGCACAACCAGATAAGGTTCTTGGCATTGCTATTACTCTGAATCTGTCATAGAGGTCTTCAATATCCAAAATCGCAATATTGTTTCCGTCTTTAGTACGTTTTTTTGTAATAGAAGCAATTATTCCTCCAGTGTATACAGTCATTCCATCATGTAGTTTGTTTTCAGCTGCAGAAAGAGTTTCCTCTTCTTCTGAGTCAAAATTATTATTATCCTCGGTGCTCGAAGGAATCATAGAGGAATTAAAATTAAAATCAGAGAAATAGCGCTCGTATCCAGAAAGAGGATGTCCAGATATATACATTTTTAACATCTCTTTTTCCTTTGAAAGTTTATATTTTGTCGCATATTCTTTTATCCTTTGAAGTTGAAAAGAAGTTTCTAAACTTTCCCCAAGAAGACTGAAAATATTTTGCTGACCGGTTTCAGCCGATTTCCTTTCCATTTCCACATTTGATATTATGTTTTCATAATTATTAATTAGTGTCGCTCTTGTCTCTCCAAATGAATCAAATGCTCCAGCAAGAATCAAACTCTCTATAGCACTTTTATTGCAAAACTTAGTATCTATTCTCTTAATGAAATCATGTATAGATTTGAATTTTCCTCCTGCAAGTCGCTCTTTGATTATATAATCTTTGGCAGCCTGCATGGATACATTCTTTATGCAGCCTAAACCATATCGAATAGATTTTTTTTCAGGAATGAACTCAGCTTCTGATAGATTTACATCAGGTGGTAGAACAGATATATCCATATTTTTTAAGACTTGGAGGTATTTTTTTATATCATCTGGCTTGTCTATTCTGTTATTAATTACTGCGGCCATAAAATCAATTGGATAGTAATTTTTATAGTAAGCGGTTATATATGCAAGGACTGCATAGGCGGCAGCATGTGATTTATTAAAAGCGTAGTTTGCAAATTTTTTCATATCTTCAAATATCTCATCTGCAACAGATTCAGATATACCGTTTTCAACGCAACCAGGTGTTTTTATTATTCCATTGTTGTCTAGAAGTAGCTTGTTATCCTTATCCCGTAAGCCGTGAATAAACATCTGTTTTTCGATTTGCATTTTATCCATTTTTTTCTTACTAAAAATTGATCGAAGTATGTCAGCTTGAGTAAGAGAGTATCCTGCTAGCTCTCTCGCTACGGTCATCGCTTGTTCCTGATAAATCATTATGCCACTTGTTCCGAATAGAATAGGTTCAAGTTTTGGATGCTTGTATTTAATCAATTCAGGATTCATTCGATTCTTCAAGAATTCTTCTTCATTATCCATTGGCCCGGGCCTATGGATTGAAATACCTGCAATAATATCTTCAAGATTTCTTGGTTTCATGTTCATAAGAAACCTTCGCATCCCTGCATTTTCCAGTTGGAAAACCGCATCAGTGTAACCTTTTGTGATCATATCGTACACATTAGGATCATCGTATCCTAGCACATTGAAGTCAATGTCCGTTCCAGTATTACGTTTAACTGAATCGTGAGCAAGCTTAATGTCAGTTAATGTCATAAGGGCGAGAAAATCCATTTTTAAAAGACCTAATTTTTCTACTTCCACCATATCAAATTGAGTTGTTGTCTTTCCATCAGAGCTTTTTGCTAAAGGGATGGTTTCAATGGCAGGGTTCTTGAAAATGACTACTCCTGCGGCATGAACGGATGTGTTTCTAGGCGCTCCTTCAACCTTCATCGCGATTTCAAGAACTTTTCTATATACTTCATTACTGTTATATAGTTCGATTAAAGAATCAACCTTATTTTTCCCTGAAGGGTTAAGGAGATCTTGTATGTGAACTTTTTTATCCTCTGGGCCGAAAAAAGGTATTTGTTTAGTAATTTTTGCCACATCTTGAGCTGGCAGGCGAAAAACTCTGCCAACATCTTTAATCGCTGCTTTTTTTTGCATCGTTCCAAAAGTAATTATTTGACTAATTTGACCATCACCATATTTTTCTCGAACATAATCTATGACTTCTTCTCTTCGGCTGTAACATATGTCAATATCGAAATCAGGCATAGAGGTACGATCTTTATTTAGGAATCTTTCAAAAAGAAGTTGATATTTCAGTGGGTCAACATCGGTTATTCCAATAGAGTATGCGACAATACTTCCTACTCCGCTTCCTCTACCAGGACCAATTGGGATATCGTTATTCTTTGCCCAAAATATAAAATCCCACACAATTAGGTAGTATTCTGCAAATCCCATTTGTATTATGACTTCCAGTTCTGAGTCAGCCCTTTCGATATGTTCACTAGAAAGTTGGGTTCCATATCTTTTCTTTAATCCATCTTTTGTTATTTTAGCCAGATATTCGGGAGGGGTTAGTCCATCTGGACAGGGGTAATTTGGCAGTTGATATTTATTGAAGATAAAATTAAAGTCACATTTGTTGGCGATCTCAATAGTTGTTTCCAGTGCCTCTGGAATCCATTTGAAGAGTTCAGACATTTCTTGGTAGGTTTTTAGATAAAATTCATTATTTGGGAACTTCATCCTATCGGTTGCATCAACGTATGTGCCAGTTTGGATGCACAGTAATGCATCATGCATCTCTGCATCATCCCTATTAATATAATGGATGTCATTTGTTGCGACACACTTTGTTCCTAATTCGTTAGCGATTTTTACGAGAAGAGGGTTGACGCGTTTTTCATCAAGTAGGGCATGATCTTGAATCTCAATGTAAAAATCATCTCCAAAAATATTCTTCAGTTCTTTTGCAAAACTCAATGCACCATTATAATCATCGCTTAACAAAAGCCTTGGAATAGTTCCAAAGATACAGGCAGATAAACATATTAATCCTTCAGAATGCCCTTTCAAAACATTCATATCGATACGGGGCTTTCCTCCGTATAAACCTTCCAAATAACCGATTGAATTCAATTTGCTTAAATTTTTAAACCCGATATCGTTTTTAACTAAAAGAATTAAGTGATCAGCTTTTTCTTTGGTAAGTTTTGAGTAATTTTTTTGGGTGTGATCTTCCACTAGATAACACTCACAACCTATTATAGGGCGAATCCCATTTTCTTTGCATCTATTGTAGAATTTTACTGCTGCGAACATATTTCCGTGGTCTGTTATAGCTATTGCAGGCATTCCAAGTTCTTTTGCTTTATCCACTAGATTATTAACATTAGCAGCTCCGTCGAGCAAACTATATTCAGTATGAACATGAAGGTGTACAAAAGTGTTTTGAGGCATTTCTTCTCCTTATGGATTATTAGAAAAAAGACACAATCATCTGTTAAGAGACGATTGGATTTCTTCTGAAGTTATTTTTCAGTTATTAATGATTCAGATAATGCAATAAGCTTTCTCAAACGATGATTAATGCAGCTTTTTGAAACATTACCAAGGTGAGATGCAAGTTCGGCTAAGGTAAATTCAGGGTAATCAAGTCTTGCTAAAGCGGTTTGTCTTAATTCCTGATCAAGACTATCAAGTCCCTTTTTCTCAATTATTAATTTAATAGCTTTCGATTGGGTTGCTGCTGCTCCTATTGATCTATTAATATTAGCAAGGTTGCAGTTAAGTCCACGGTTTGTATCGTTTTTCATTGAGCGCAAGACGATTAACTCTTGCAGTTTAAATAATGAATTATAAGCTCCAGTAGCGGCCAAGAAGTCTGAAATCAATTCTGAATCCTTCAAATAAACTGAGAAAGACATTCTTCTATTTCGAATTTTTGCGGGAATACCAAAGCTTTTAAGCAAGCAGGCAATATCCATAGCCAATTGTTCAGAGTAAACCTTTATCTCAAGATAGTAACCTCCAGATTTTTTGTCGGGAGAGATATCTTTACTATCTGTTGGAAGGGACATTGTTCCTGCGGAAAGAAATAATCCTTTAAGAAGGGCTTTACGACAACATTCAGATTGAAAATTGTCTATTTCAATTTGTTTATCAATATCGGACACACCCTGAAAATCGATAGAAAGAAGTTCAGCAATAATCTTTGACTGTAAACAGTCTAATTCAAGAATGAAGGATTGAAAGGTATTTCTTCCACCGAAACCCGTTTCACCAGTTATTGTAGGCTCAATATCGGTTATACTGTGAATAAGATCGAAACACTTGTTTAAAAGCTCTTCGTCGGTAAATCTAAATCCTAACCACCATTGATTTTTCCTTAAAGCAATATATCCGGAACCTTTATATACTCCAAACAGAAAAGCTTTAACGCAGCATTTTTCAGAGGAAATTAATTCTATCATTTCTTTTCTGGCTTCTGAAATAAAACTCATTTAGTTGACTCCGTAAAAATATAAAAAACAAATAAGTCGGCTAACCGACAGTAATAAATGTATCATACTATCTAGTTTTAGTCAATACAAACCCCTGAGAATGGGATGGGATATAATCCTAATAACACGCATAGTATACCCTTATTTTAGATAATATTCATAAAAAGTACCGTTTTCGGCACAAGCGCCTAATGCCTATTATTTTTAAGAAAAACAGGCATAATAGAAGAGAATAAAATATTCGTTTATTGGTTTGTTTTTTTAAGATTCTACTATTACAAAGTTTGTTTCATTACTAACGATGACCAATAGAAAATTTGGAAATATCAAATTTTTATCCATAGTAAACCTTATTAATATCACACATTATTCTTAAAATAGTCTTTAGAGATTTTGTTCTCTGTGTTATAATTTTTTAATATGATTTTACATGGAAAGAAATATTAAAATTTCCTCGGTTGATAATATGAGAGAAGCAAGAGTAAATATATTCAAGTCATTTGTTTATGTTTTTGCCATAATTGGATTTTTGTTGATTATGGTTCTTTTTCGCAACTCATTTTGGTTTGAATCATATGCGCTAGAAGTCCCAACAATTACCTTAAGTGAAGAAGACTGGGCCAAATCGGTTTCTGTATCCATTTCTTATCCAGAATCTATTGCTGAACCATTATATCAAACAATAAAGAATGGGGTTGAAAGTGAAATTAAAGAATACACAGAACCCTTTATTATTTCCTCGGAGGGAGATACTGAAGTGAGGGCTTTTTATGAGTCCGGATTTATTTCTCGTACAGTGTCAAACGTAGATATCACTCCCCCAACAGAACCTGAGATATATCTTGATGTAAACTTAATGTCTGAGGATAAAAATATCATGCTGCAAGTAAGTGCGTCTGACCTAAAAAGTGGAGTTAGCAGTGTAAATGTAGCTATATTTAACTATCAATTTCAAAGGGTTGAAGATTATTTTGAACTAGATATGTCAGATATTACGATGATTGGAGATACTTTTAATATCGAGATTTTTGATACAGTTGGAAATAAAAGGACATATTCTGGTTATTATTATTCGGTTTATGATTATATCGAAGATATAAGAGAATACACTCAGAAATTTTATAGTTTAGGAGATGGTTCCCAATTCACAAATGCTCGGTGGGCAGAGATCGTTTCTGCGTTCAGTAATTTAGAAATGGCCTTTAAATCTCCACTTATAGATAGCTCTGAAGTTAATTCTCTTAAAAATTTAATTGATGATCTCTCAGAAGGGGATATTTCTTTTTCTTCTAGAATAGTTGAACCCCTAATAGGTATGGATAGCAACATATTGTATGCGGTATCAACAGAAAATTTAAATGCATTGTTGGGAAGTGAGATTGTTTTAGAAGTATCAAACCCAGTACTATCTGTTCAAGAAAAAAATGACTATAAAGAACTTCTAAAAACACTATCGGGATTTGAGAACATAGATCTTTATTGCTTTAAATTGGAGTTGTCTGAAAAAACGGGAGAGGAGGTATCTCTATCGGGAAGCATGAATATAGACTTTCTTATCCCTGAAGGCTGTACAATTGTTAAGTTGTTTGACCTTGAAGAAGGGATTTTTGAGGAAGTGCCCTTGGCTGAATCTGGAGAAAGGAGAAGTGGAAGAGTTTATTCTGACGGAGACTTTTTTCTAGTAGTAGATTTAGATAGTATAGAAGGGACAAGAAATGGTTATACTATTAATGGACGATATTATTCTCTTGAACTTTTTTGGGGAACCATTGGAGGAATCATAGGATTATTACTCCTAGCTTTTTTTATTCCTTTTCTTCTTATTCAATACAAGGACAAATTATCCTCAAACAAGCTTTTATCCAAAATTAGAAAGAGGAATCTTGAAAGAAGGAAAGAAAAGAGGAGATAGTTTTTTAAAAAGATATGCAAAGGAATATTTTGTAATAATCAGTGCCTAATATTAAACAATTTTTATGAAAAATTAACCCCACCTTATATTGTGGGGTTAATCTGTGAATAGAGGTGAATTACTTCTTATTATATTATTCTAATCAAAAGTATATCTTCAGTATCCGTTAGTTCGTCTAAATCAATGTCCGCGCAGGTATCTAAATCTATTATTGCATAACCGATTGATTTTTTTTCAGAGAAAAATAGTGGTTTATCTTGGGCTACTGCTTTTATTCGCGCAAGTGCATTGCTACTTGAGTTATATGCGATGCAGATTCTTGTCTCTGAAGACCTTTGTATATTGAGATTGGGGAAATTAACACTATTTTTAATGTTTCCATTCTCAAGATAGTCTTTTAGTTGCTGTGCGGCCATGACGGCACAGTTATCTTCTGACTCTTCAGTAGAGGCTCCAAGATGGGGAATTGCTATAATTCCATTTTTATCAACTGAACTGTCAGTCGGGAAATCGACAACGTATTTTCTTACTTTTCCAGTTTCAATAGCATCTGAAAGATCCTGAATACGTGCAAGCTCCCCTCTGGCCATATTAATTAATATTACTCCGTCTTTCATAAAAGAAATACTTTCTTTGGATATCATTCCTCTGGTTGAATCAAGAAGAGGAACGTGAAAGGTAATTATGTCAGAATTTCTGTAAAGCGCGTTTAGGTCTGTTACAAAATTTACATTACAAGTCAGCATGTTTTTTGCCTCATCTGTCAAAAAAGGATCATATCCAATAATATTCATTCCTAGATCTGAGCAACTGTTTGCAACTTTTGCGCCAATTGCACCCAGTCCAACTATTCCAAGGGTTTTTCCATAGAGTTCCGTTCCTACAAATGGTTTTTTCCCTTTTTCTACTAGTTCAGGAACCTGATCACCTTTGCCCGAAAGCGATTTGGTCCAAAACAATGCTTCAGGAACATTTCTTGAAGCCATTAACATTCCGCAAATCACTAGTTCTTTTACCCCATTTGCATTCGCTCCAGGTGTGTTGAAAACAACAATCCCCTTGTCAGAATATTCCTCAATTGGAATATTATTTACTCCCGCTCCAGCTCTTGCGACCGCTATTAGGTTATCTGATGTATTGTACCCATGCATATTGAAAGACCGAACTAGTATAGCATCAGGTGAGCTAGTATTTGCAGAAACAGAGTAGCCTTCCCCGAGAACTGGGAATATTTTTTCACTAATAGGATTTAATGTAAGAATGTTAATCATTTATTTATTCTCCATCTCAAATTTTTTCATAAAATTGATCAGTGTATCTACACCCTCCATTGGCATGGCGTTATATATACTCGCTCTCATCCCGCCAAGTATTCTATGTCCTTTAAGGGAAACTAACCCATTTTTTGAGGCTTCTTTTACGAACTTTGCATCTAATTCTTCGTTCCCTGTTACAAATGGAATATTCATGAGTGAACGATCTTTTTTTGCGACTGGATTTGAAAAAAATGAGCTAGCATCTAAATATTCATATATTTTCTTTGCTTTTTCTTCGTTGATTTTTTGCATTTCAGAAACACCGCCCAGTTTCTTTAACCAACGGAAAGTTAACATTGCCATATAGATGGTAAAGCAAGGAGGGGTATTATATAAACTGTGCTCTTTAGCATGTGTTTTGTACATTAGCATAGTAGGACAAAAAGACATAGGGATTCTTTCAAGAAGATCCTTTCTTATTATCACGATTGTTACACCTGCAGGAGCGATATTTTTTTGGGCTCCAGCGTATATTAAACCATATTTGTTTACATCAATAACTTCGCTTAAAATATTAGACGAGGCATCGGCTACGATCGGGCAAGTTACTGAAGGTAATTTTGTGTATCTTGTCCCGAATATTGTATTGTTTTGAGTGATGTGGACATAATCAAGATTATCACGGAAGGAGATTTTATCGACATCTGGTATGTAAGTGAACTTTGCATCTTTGCTGCTTGCAGCAGAATAGGCGTCAATGTATCTCGATGCTTCTTCGAAAGCTTTGTTTGCCCAATTACCTGTTAGAACATAGTCAGCTCGCTTGTTGATGCTCAGGTTTAAGGGGACCATAGCGAATTGAGTGCTTCCGCCACCTTGCAAAAAAAGTACTTCATAGTCGCTGCTTATTCCCATAAGTTCTCTAAGAAGACTTTCAGCCTCGACTTGAATATCTTCATAAACCTTTCCTCTGTGACTTAATTCGGTGACGGACATTCCGCTTCCATTAAAGTCTAAAAAGTCTTTCTGAACTTCTAGTTTGACCTCTTCGGGCAGAACGCTTGGCCCTGCAGAAAAATTAAAAACCTTCATAAAATTACCTCCCCAAATTTATGAAATTATTATACAACCGCTTGAGAAAAAATGTCTATCATATACAACATTTTGTGATTCAAGATAAAAATAATATTTTCAGAATAAACTTGGTATGGATAATTATTCAAAAAAAATGTCGAACTGAGTATGAAGAGATTCTTGGATTTATGGTTAGGGGGAATAATGTGTGTCAGAATTATTCGTAATGCAGACAAAAAGGAAAGCTTCAAAACTCGCTAAGGAACCCATTTGCTTGTTAATTTTCTCTAAAAAAGATATAATTTGAACAACAAAATAGATATAATTTGAAAAATATAAAAATAACAATTTGCGGTTTTCGCAGGAGGAGATAAATTTGGCTAACAGATTAAAAATCGTTTTTCTCGGGGGAGTGGAAGAAATAGGAAAGAATATGACTTTGCTCGAGTATGGCGAAAGCGCAATTATTTTGGATGCTGGTTTGGGTTTCCCAAACAGTGAAAATATGCCTGGGGTAGATTTTTTAATACCAGATATTTCTTATTTGAAAGAAATAAAAAAAAGAATAAAAGGAATTTTTATTACACACGGTCACGAAGATCATATAGGAGCATTACCCTTTGTTCTAAAAGATATTAATGTTCCGGTTTACGGCTCGTCTATCGCACTAGCTTTTTCCGATGCGAAGATTAATAGAGCTGGTGGAAATAAAAAATATAAATTTATTCAAATTGATAACGGCTCAATTATACAGGCGGGGGATTTTTCAGTGGAGTTTATTAGAACGACCCACTCCATTGCAGGGGCTTATTCTTTGGCAATTACCTCTCCTTCAGGGGTAATTTTTTTTACAGGAGACTTTAAAATTGACCATACCCCTGTTGACGGAAAAGTAGCCGACTTGTCAAGGATTGCCGCGATTGGAAGTAAGGGAGTTCTGTTAATGATGCAAGACAGTACAAATGTCGAGAGACCTGGGTACAGTATGAGTGAGAGTAGAGTTGGAAAAAGTCTTGAGTCTGTTTTTAATGATAGTAAAAACAAGAGAATAATTGTGGCCACTTTTGCTTCTAATATTCACAGAATCAAACAAATAATAGATTGTGCCATAAAACAGGGGCGTAGAATTGTATTAAGTGGTAGAAGTGTGCTCAATACTGTTGCTATTGCCCAGAAACTTGGAGAAATAAAAATAGACCCCGAAATGATAGTAGATATCAACAACACAAAAAAAATTCCAGATGACAGGATATGTATTATTGCAACTGGCACGCAAGGGGAACCATCAAGTGCCCTGACGAGAATGTCTTTAGATGGGTTTAAAAATGTATCGATAGGAGAAAATGATACCGTTATTTTGTCCGCTAGTCCTATTCCAGGGAATGAGAGATCTATTCATAGCGTTATGAATAACCTTTCAAAAAAGGGAGCCTCCTTAATTTACGAGTCATTAAGCGAAGTCCATGCCTCTGGTCATGCTTGTGTTGAGGAATTAAAACTAATGATAGCATTAGTTAAGCCAGCTTACTTTATTCCAGTCCATGGAGAATTTAGACATCTTAAAAAACATGCCGAACTCGCTGAATCAATGGGTATACCCCGACCAAATATTTTCTTGCCAGAGCTTGGTAGTGCAGTGGAGGTAAGTAAGGGGGGTATAAGGAGATTGCCAAGTATTGAAGCTGGGGCGGTGATGCTCGTTGGCGACATTGAGAGCGATGAAGAGAACATTATTGAAAGAAAGAAGATGGCTGAAGAGGGAATCGTAATTTCGGCTATAACTCTTTCGAAAACAGGGAAGCCTAAAGTGGAAATAGATTTAACCAGCAAAGGACTTAATATTCTTTCCACAATAGAAGATGAGATCCAAGCTACGCTCCAAGCCAGGTTTTCGGGGGGAGAATATCGCAATATGGTTACCGAAGAATTATCACAGCTTACTAGAAAGATAATTAGTAAGATATTTTATTCTAAGCAAAAACGTTGTCCTATAATTATTCCCATAATAATGTTTGAGTAAAATTATTTAGGGGTCTCGAATGAAAGATAAGAAAACTATAATTATTTTTTCTGAAAAAGAGCGATCCATAACTGCTACAGGAATTAAACAGCGAATAATTGCTTTGGATCCAACTGTCATAGTCATAATTATTGACATTATGGAGCTTAGGAATAGAGCTTTAGTAGATTTTGTCTCAAATCTTTTATCAATAAACATTAATGTGGAAAAAATAGAGGCACAAATAAAGAAAAGAAGAGCTTATCGAGATATAGATACCATCCCCAAAACCGATTTGTCTATGAAATCTTCCTCCTCATACAAAAATACTGAAAACATTATTTTAAGATATACTCCAGATTTAGTTATTACATTAGGGACAGGCGCGATATATGAGGTATGTGCCGTAAGGAATAAGCTTAAGTCAAGCTTTAAGATAGTATCAGTTGTTGATGATTATGTATTAAACAAAAACCTGATTTACGAGAATATCGATGCCTATCTCGTTGAAAATATTGGCGTAAAGACAGATATGGTTAATTGTTATGTTCCCGAGAACAAAATTTTTATAGGGGATATACCTTTAATGCAGGAGGCAAATCACAACAAGCTTGATAAGAGAATAACTGATTCGATTACTCTGGAAAGTCGTCTAGCTACTATACTACTTGTCGTTCCTCCAAATGATAAAGATGAATTCAGATGGCAAATAGAGGTATTGGAAAAATATCAAAAAAAATATAATATTTTGGTTTTTGTTTATGATAACGCTGAGACAGTACTTAAGTGTAATCAAAATGGATTAAAAGTGTTTTCTGACTTATCATATTTGGCTTTTTTATATGATGTAGCAGATATCATTCTTTCTTGTCCCTATTCAGCAGTTCTTGAACCCGGATTTCAACTCGGCAAACTAGTGGCAATTTCTAAGCCAAATAACTTATTAGAAAGTAAGATTTTCCAGTATTTATCAGACAAGACTGCTCATTGTGAAAATGACCAAAGATTAGTGTATTTTTTGGATAAGTATCCTAGAGAAGAATATGAAAAGATCAGACAAGCAGGGAAAAAAGTGCACCCAGTTGATTCCAGCTATTTTTTTAAAATGTTCCTCAATTAGTTCTTTTAGATGATTATTATTTCCTAATAATCAACATACAGGGATTAATGATATATTGATATCTATTACATTTCCTTTCGGTCTAATAGCGCTTTAGGAAGAGTTATTTCATTCAGCATATTCTTTTTCGCTTTACATTTCCTTTCGGTCTGATAGCGCTTTAGAAAGAGTTATTTCGTCAGCATATTCGATTTCGCTTCCCATAGGCAAGCCATGTGCTAGTCTCGTAACTTTTATTCCCAAAGGCTTTATCAAGTTTGAAAGATAAACTGCCGTCATTTCCCCACTGATGTCCGAATTTGTCGCGATTATTACCTCTTCTACGCCACTAAGCCGAGATATTAGTTCTTTTACTCTAATATCATCTGCGCCTATTCCTTTTGAAAAATCTAAAGTGCCATGAAGAACATGGTAAAGTCCGTTATATGCGTCAGTTTTTTCAAATGCAACGATATCTTTAGGTTCTTTTACAACGCATATGATTGACTGTTCGGCTGTTTGGCATCTTTCACATACTTCTGTCTCCGAGTAATTTCCACATTTTTGACAAAAATGTATTTTTTCTTTTGCTTCCTTTAGTGCCGCAATAAACGAGTCCAATTCTGAATCAGACATATCTATTACATTGTATGCGTATCTCGTTGCGGTTTTGAGACCGACAGCGGGAAGCTTTCTGAACTCCGCGATTAGTCTTGATAACGCCTCAGGTAATACCATTAAAACAAACCCCCAGCTCCACCACTGATTGGCCCCATAATTCGTTCGTGTTCTTGCTCTACAAGTGCGCTTGCTTCATTAAAAGCAGCAACTATTAAATCTTGCAAAATCTCCACATCCTCGGGATCTACTGCCTCGGGAGATATAGTTATTGAGGATAATTTTCTATCACAAGTCATAACAATTTCCACCATGCCTCCTCCTGAAGTTGCAACTACCTCAGTTTCGGCTAATTCCTCCTGAGCTTTCAATATATCTTGCTGCATTTTCTGAGCTTGCTTCATTAGTTGTTGCATATTTGGAGTTCCGCCTCCACCTCCACCATATCCACCTTGTCTTGCCATGTGATACCTCCTAAAAATGTAAATATTATTGTGTTTGGAAAATGTTTTCCAAATTGTTGTATAGTGCAAGAATAACCAAATCAATGGGATTCAATTCATTATTAGTGTTAGAAAACAACTTACTAATCATAAATCAATTTTGTCCCCAAAAATATCTTTTAGATAATTGATTTGCTCAATAGTTCTTGTTTTTTTTTCTTCACCAGTTTTTTTGATAGTCACAGAAAACTTTCCTAATTCTAAAGAGTTTAAAGCATTTGTAATTTTTTCCTTAGAATCTTTTTTATCAAGAATATCAAAAAAAGCAGCTTTCTCTGTTCGAATTTCTAAAACATTGTCCTTTATTTCATAGTCAGAAATTTCAGAAAGAGCCTTGTAAGTAAAATTGGAACTTCCGTAGGTGAAAAGCATATTTTCAATTAATTTTCCAAATATTCTTTTTGCATTATTATTGGTCGAACATGTATCTGCTTCATTGGAATCAGTTTTTTCAGCCAGTTTTTCTTCCTCAAATTGCGGAGGAAGAGAAACATCTACGGGACCCTTAGCTATTGTCTTAAGAAAGACCTCCGAATGTATTTCTTTAGATTCTTCTGTCTTAATAGAGGATATGGGCGTTTTATTCGTATTTGAGGTTTCAGTTGATTCCTGTTTCGGAATTGAAAACAAGCCCGAAGCTATTTGTTTTTCTAAAGTAGTAATCCGAGAAAGATATCCTTCATTTGATTTATCGGTATAAATCTCGGCCGCTTTGACTAGATTTGCGTCAAATACAATTTTTTGTTGTGAGCTATACCGTACCGAATTTTCTGCGAGTGCAAGGATCTCTAATATCCTGGCGAGTCGGTAATTATCCACGTCTCTTACGAGTTTATATCCTTGCTGTTGCTCGGTTGATGATAGAGAAGATATATATCCCTCAATATTTTTAATCGCAATCAATTCTCTAAAATAGGAAGAAAGTTCGCGGTTAAAAATTTCTATTCCTTTTCCTCTCGCGTAGACTGTGGATGTAATTTCTAGCATTTTCCCAATATTTCCAGAAAGGAGAGATTCAGCAACCGAGAAAAGAACAGAGTTGTCGGAAGACCCAAGTATTTCGAGCACATCCTCATATTTCAATTTGTCAGGAGAGTAAGACATGCACATGTCTGCAAGAGAAAGAGTATCTCGGACGCTTCCTTGGCCATGTATGGCAATTTGCTCTATTGCTTTTTTATCATATTTATAATTTTCAAGATCAAAAATAGAAGCCAGATGAGTGGAGAGTTCAGCCACAGAGACTAATCTGAAATCAAACCTCATACATCTTGATAGAATGGTTTGTGGTAGTTTATTGACCTCGGTTGTCGCTAAAATAAAAATAGCATGAGAAGGGGGTTCTTCGAGCGTTTTTAATAAAGCATTAAAAGCCGACCCACTTAACATATGCACTTCATCTATTATATAAACTTTGTATTTTGCTATAGTTGGTGGATATTGAATTTTTTCTCTTAATTCTCTGATGTCATCAACGCTATTGTTGCTAGCTGCATCCATTTCCACTACATCAAGGTTATTTTCTGCAGAGAGAGCAAGACAGACTTCACATTTATTGCAGGGGGATCCGTTTTGTGGATTTAAACAGTTGAGAGCTTTTGCAAAAATTTTTGCAGAGCTCGTCTTGCCTGTCCCACGAGTGCCAGTAAATAGGTATGCATGAGTAAGTCTATCCGACTTGATTTGATTAATCAAAGTGGTAACTATGTGCTTTTGCCCAATAACTTTTTCCCAAGAATCGGGGCGGTATTTTCTATACAAAGAAATATGTTGTGCCATAAAAATTATTATATCATCTTGAAGCGGTTCTTACAATTATGCTAATTTGGAAAAGAGGGAATGGTAATGTTCATATTAGGTTAATTAAACTGAATTAGTATAATATATTCTCGGTATTGTCTCATAAAACTGTATTCTTTCATAATGTTAGGGAAATTGGTATTAAAGGTTAAGAAACAACTCGTTTATTTGGAAGGAAAGAAATTAATGATTTTCTTTACCTTGAAGAGTAGAATACTAGTTTTTTAAGGTTTTATTTTCGGGATAGTCCCATACTTAGCAGAAACATGTCGAAAGCATTATTCCCTTCCTCAGTATTTTTATAAACGGCTGTACATTCAAGAATTTGAATACACATGTTAGAGATATAGGAGTTAATAACAGTATCTGCCGCTTCTTTCGATAGGGCAAGTCCATGGTCGTTTGCAAGTTGCATGAGCATCCCCAAATGTTTGCAGAGAGGGTGGTCTTCTGCGCTTATTTCAGCAAAATTCAAAGGTTTGACTCCCGTAAGTATTTCCGTTATCATGTCACATTCGGACTTTAGCCTTCCGGGAAGAATAAATAATCCCATTGCCTCAATCAAACCAATACCCTCCTTCTTTATGTTGTGCATATCTTCGGTTGGGTGGAATATCCCAAAAGGATGGGTTTCATCTGTTCGGTTATTACGTAAAATCAAATATAAACAAAATCCATTATTTCCTTCACTTGTCGCTATTATAGTAATGGTATTATGTTGTTCGGTTGTTTTTGATAGAATGTTAGCTGAATCGTCAGAATATTCTCTCCAAGAGAGAAGTATTTCATTCGCTTGCTCAATTAGTTCTTTTTTATTGAGAGAGGTTAGTTTAATAACTGAGTTATACCAATCTAAAATGGCGATTGAGACCCCGGGATGCTTTTCGTTTGTGAAATATCTTTTTGCCTTTCTTTCGAACATCGGTAATACTTTACCGCCTCCTTGATAATGTTCATGAGATAAGATTGACCCGCCAACAATCGGAAGATCGGCATTGCTTCCCATAAAATAGTGCGGAAACATCTCTACAAACTCTAATAATCTTTGGAAGGTATTACGGTCTACTCGCATAGGTCTGTGTTCTTCAGAAACGGCAATACAATGTTCCTCAAAATAAACATAAGGCGAATATTGTAAAAACCATGCTTCATCGTTTAAAAATAAAGGGACAAGCCTTAAAGTATCGCGTTTTCCGGAAAGTCCTAAATTCTCTAAACATATCGGACATTTTGGATGCCCGGAGGGAGTTGCTTTTGATTGAGCTGCCACTTGTTTATTATCTTTTTCGGGTTTAGCAAGATTAATGGAAATAATTATACTTCCCCCTGGCTGCGCACTCTTCCACACTATATTTTTATCTATGTCCTTTTTTCTAAGATAATTACTTGCCCACCCGATACTATTTAAATAATTTGTTGCAGCCTTTGTCCCTCTACTTGCAGCTAGAGAATCAAAGTTCCTTACGACACTTGAAGGGGAGGGAGTCACTAAACCAAGCAATTTTGTCTCAAACGTCAATTTTTCATTCGACCCAATCAAACCATTTTTTACTGAGTAGTCTATAATTTTATCCATTATTCCTTGCTGAAACTCGGGGATCGGGTTTTCAGGGAGGGAAAAACTGTTAAGATTAAAGAGAGAAATCAGCTGGTTGTGAGCATAAATTGAATCATAGTTATCAAGCCCGATAATATTTTTTGCGTACTCAATAAGGTTTGCTAAACAAACCCCGATGGATGTGTCATTTTTATTCATAATCGATACCTCAAAGAAAATATAAAAGGGTCGCCAAAAAAAATTTGAAAGCGACACCTAGTTTGCAAATAATTGAGAGGATATGGTATAATTCCTCTCATTAAGTGATTATACAATGGCGGAGGAAATATGGCAAATCAATATGAGAAAAAATCCTTGTCAAACAATCCGAAATTTATAGAAATAGTGAGCTCAATCTACAATACGTCAGTTGAAATCGCAGCTGAAAGGGTTTCCTCTCTCGTTAAAGAACATAATAATAGTGTTAATGGGCAGACCTTTCTTTTTAGCTCCCCCGGAAGAATTGAAGTTATAGGGAATCATACTGACCACAATTTTGGGGAAGTTTTAGCTGCCTCTGTTTCTGTAGATCTTTTAGCTGCAGTAACCCCACTTCCAATACCAAAGGTGATAGTAAGAAGCATAGGATATCCGGTTGTGGAAGTGAATATTGAAGATTTGGGGATTAAAAAAGAGGAAATTGGAGATTCGGCTGCTTTAGTTAGAGGAGTAGCAAATGGTTTTGTCGAAAGAGGGTTATTGATTGGAGGTTTTGTTGCTACAACAACATCCGATGTTTTTAAGGGTGCGGGGATGAGCAGCTCAGCAGCTTTTGAGTTGTTAGTTTCCGAGATTTTCAATGTATTTTATAATGAAGGCAAAATTGACCCTATTACAAAAGCTATTGTTTCACAATACGCTGAGAATGTTTACTTCGGTAAACCATCAGGATTAATGGATCAATCTGCAATATCATTTGGCGGAATAAGTCACATGGACTTCAGAGACCCAAGTTCTCCTCAAGTTGAAAAAGTAAATTGGCCTTTCTCAGATGTATCGGTTGTAGTTGTAAATTGTGGAGGAGACCATACAAATCTGACTCCAAATTACGCATCTATTAGAGCGGAGATGGAGGAAGTTGCTGGATTTTTTGGGAAGGAAAAACTGAGGGAAATAGAAAAAAGAGATTTTTATGATTCAATCCAAGATATTTCAAAAAAAACTAGTGGAAGGGCTATATTGAGAGCTATACATTTTTATGAAGAAAATTCAAGAGTGGAAAAAGTATATCAAGCCCTCAAAAACGCGGATGAAGAAGAGGTTTTTGCTGGAATTAACCAATCTGGAGATAGTTCTTATAGATTATTACAAAACTGTTATCCAGAAGGAGATAAAATGCAGCCTATTCCTTTAGCTCTCGCTCTGGCTCAAAGAATAGAAGGACTTAGAGCCGTAAGAGTACATGGGGGAGGTTTTGCGGGGACAATACTCGCTTTTGTCGATAATGAAAAGGTAGAAACTTTCAAAAAATATATGGGAGATATTTTCGGACAAGGAAATATATACCTGCTAAAAATTAGAAATAGCGGGGCAACTAAAATAGATATTTAGTTTATTGACACATGAAATAGGTGCAAAAACATACTATGGAATGTCTTAGACTATATCAAGGTATTTTCTCGAAAAGCTTCAACAATTGCACTATAAAGGAATTCTGTTTAAGTATTTTAAAAAGAGGAAGAATTGAAAATGAGAAACCTTACTTTATTAACTGATTTATATGAGCTCACCATGATGAATGGGTATCTTGATTGTGATATGGCAGACAGAGAGGCGGTTTTCGACCTTTTTTTTAGAAAAACCGAACAACTAGATCTTGCCTTGGTTGCAGGGCTGGAACAAGCTATCGAGTACATCGATAACTTGTCTTTTGATTCGGATGATATTAATTATTTAAAATCATTGAATCTGTTTGGAGAAAAGTTTTTTGAAAGACTAAAAAAGTTCAAATTCTCTGGAGATATTTATGGCATGAAAGAGGGTGAGATAGCCTTTCCCAACGAACCAATTTTGACTATAAAAGCTCCCTTATTCGAAGCCCAATTAATTGAAACTGCTTTGCTAAATATTATTAACCATCAAACGCTGATAGCTACAAAGACAATGAAAATAACTCAAGAATCTGAGGGTGCCGTTGCAGAGTTCGGGCTCAGGAGAGCTCAAGGTCCGGATGCAGGAATATATGGAAGTAGGGCAAGTATAATTGGAGGCTGCACCTCTACGTCAAACGTTATGGCTGGGAAATTATTTGGCGTTCCAGTCAGTGGAACTCATGCACACAGTTGGGTAATGAGTTTTTCTTCCGAATTAGAGGCTTTTAGGGCCTATGCTTCGATATATCCCCAAAAATGTCTTTTGCTAGTTGATACCTATGACACTTTAAAAAGTGGTATTCCAAACGCTATTACGGTATTTAAGGAACTTAGGGCAAAGGGATTTGAGCCAATAGGCATCCGAATAGACAGTGGAGATTTGGCATATTTAACAAAAGAATCTAGGAAAATGTTGGATTCAGAGGGTTTCAAGGGGGTAAAGATCTTTGCTTCAGGAGATATTGATGAAGATATAATTAACTCTTTGAAGGGACAACAGGCTAAAATAGATAGTTGGGGGATAGGAACTAAACTAATAACGGGATATCCAATGTCCGCACTTGGAGGGGTTTATAAGATGGCTGGAATAGAGGAGAATAAGGTCTTTGAGCCAAAAATGAAGATATCAGATACAGATGCAAAAATTACAAATCCTGGATTTAAGTCAGTTTATAGAATTTACGATGAAGATGGGATGGCCGCAGCAGATCTTATCGCCTTAAGAGATGAAAAATTTGATACAAAAAGCCCACTAACAATTTTCCATCCTGTTGAAACATGGAAAAAGAAGACTTTCACTAAATACTCGATGAGAGATTTAACTATCCCGATATATCTTTCGGGAGAAAAAGTTTACAAAATACCTCCCCTTTCTGATACAGTGATGTATGCTAAAAAATGTCGAGATGAGTTCTGGGAAGAATATAGGAGACTCGTCAATCCACACGTTTATAAGGTCGATTTATCAGATGGATTATATGATTTAAAGAAACAACTGTTGTATCAAGCTAGACTCAATAATTAATTTATTAAGCCCAACTTTTTTGATAAAGTTGATTTTAATATTATTTAGTTTTTAAACAAATAATTTAATTACTGTGCCAATTTTTCTTGGGCTAAGAATAAAATGAGACAAGTATAAGCAAAAAAAGTGAGCCATATTATTGTTTTTAGACCATGACTGATGTTGACTGTAAGTGCTTTTGATAGTATCATTTATTTCATATTGGAAAAGGAGCAAAACATGATTAATAGAAAAGATGTTCCCCTGAATAGACAATGGGAGTTGGATAGTATATTCAAGAGCGAAGAGGATTTTGACCTTCTTTATATAGAAACTGAAAAATTAATTGGAGAAATTAAGGAATTTGAAGGGAATTTGGACCCTTGTTCTTCCTTGGATTGTTTGAAATTATCCACAAAGTTAAACCTTAACGTTTCAAGATTATATGTCTATGCGATGCTTAAGCACGATCAAAACACAGGAGAGTCAAAAAGCCAGGCCTTAATGGGAAGAGTAGAGATGTTAATAACCAAACTTTACGGGGCTCTGGCATTTATCGAACCAGAGTTATCTGATTTCGAAGAATCTGTTTTAGTGAACATGGCTAGTTCTAAAGATTATTTAGATTTCTCTGTATTGTTAGAAGATATAATTAGAAATAAAAAACATATTTTATCTAAAAAGGAAGAGGAGTTGATTGCGGAAATTTCTGCTTTTTCAGATGGATTTCGAGATGTTTTTTCTGTTTTTAATAATGCTGATTTAAAATTCGAGAATGTTCTTGACGGAAAAGGCAATTCTATGCCTTTAACCCATGGAACTTATTCTCTTTATCTTGAAAGTAAGGATGAAACATTAAGAAAAAATGCATTTTTTAGTTATTACAAAGGTTTTATCGGGCATAGAAACACGATAGGAATGAATTATATATCTGCAGTAAAAAAGGATTGTACATATTCAAAGATCAGAAAATTTTCATCTGCTCTCGAAAAGGCACTGTTCAATGAAAATGTGGATAAACAAGTATATCAGAATCTTATCGAATCTGTTAGGAAAAATACTCCTAAAATGCATGAATATGTTAGATATAGAAAGAATGCTCTTCAGACAAATGAAATGCATATGTATGACATGTATCTCCCAATTAGTGAGGGATTTGAACTTTCGATGGAATATGAGGAAGCATATGAGTTAATATGTGAAGCTCTTGCTCCTCTTGGAGAAGAGTATGTATCTTTATTGAAAAGAGCATTTAATGAGGGATGGATTGACGTTTATGAAACTGAAAACAAGAGAAGTGGGGCTTATTCCGTAAGCATATATGAGACTCATCCCTATGTCTTGTTAAACTATACAAAGACTACACACGATATTTTTACCATTGCACACGAAATGGGGCACGCCATACACTCGTATATGTCTAACAGAGCACAATGTCCTGAAAAAGCAGAATATAAAATTTTTGTTGCAGAGGTTGCGAGTACGGTTAACGAGGTACTTCTACTAAAGTATTTGATAGAAAAAGTGGACTCGAAGGGTAGAGATTTCCTCTTGAATTATTATGTAAATATGTTCCGGACTACTATTTTCAGACAAGTTATGTTTGCAGAGTTTGAGAAATTTGCCCACGATTCATATGAGGAGGGAAAACCTCTTACACCGGATTTTCTTTCAGAAGAATATTACAGACTAAACAAAGAGTATTATGGGGATGGTGTTATTCACGATGAACAGATAGCAAGTGAATGGCTTCGGATACCTCATTTCTACACACCGTTTTATGTGTATAAATACGCTACAGGGTTAACTGCGGCGGTTAATATAGCCCAAAATATATTGAAAGACAATAGTTTTGTTCCCAAGTATTTTGATATGCTTTCTGCAGGATGTTCTTTATCTCCTGTAGATGTACTTAAACTTGCTGATGTTGACTTATCTTCGACCGATCCATTCAAAAATGCTATGGATGATTTTGAAATAGCGGTGGAAAAATTGAAAAAAAATAAATAAAGGATCAGAGTTTTTGTCTGTTGTGAGTAAATTTAACTATGTTGGAAATTAAAAAATGAAAATGATTGGAAAATTATCTAAATATATTGTTATTTTTCTTATCTCATTGATCGGAATTTACTCTTGTTATAGCAACGAAATAACCTATGCAAGCGCAGAGGATAGCGCTGAATTGCATGTTGCAGAAGTAATTTACAACGTTCTAAGTTTTAAGAATGGGGAGATTAGATATACCATTCAGGCTTGGGTTAACGAAGAATATATTGTTTCTAGAGTGGCAAATTCCGAAGTCCCTCAATTGAGAGAAAATATCAAAGGTGAATTGACTGGACTGAAAGATTTTTTTTCAGAAGCAGGGTTTGAGGCAACTTATGACGAAGAAGAAGATTTATTTGAAGTAGTTTTAGCCTCTTACCCAAGTAGACATAGTTTAGCACTGTCCGATCCAGATGAAGATGGGTATGAAGCTTACAATCCTTTGGATGATTTAGTTGAGTGGGGCTTTTACAAAAGCATATATTCTTCGAGTTCCGAACCAGTTTTTAAGGATATTGAGGGCACATATATTGAAACAGTGGTTAATTCCATGCTAAATATTCCACAAGTTAACACTACTAACTTAAAATATATTTATAATTATGGTACCAGCTTATCAACAAAAACAATCCAATCTAATGCGGATGAGGTATATTATAATTCGAACTATGAATTATATATTCATGAGTTTGTAATGGATAACGATTCTATTGGTGGGACATCAATAGTACTTACACAGATGGTGTACAATTCTTTAGGATGGAATGTAACTCTTATAGTTGCCTCAGTAATTGTACTGTTAGTGTTTTATTTCGTACTGAGAAAAAAAGAAATGAAAAGGACTAATCAGACCACAGAAGAAGGTAATTCGTAATTAATAATAATTTTTTTAATAGGTCTAAATAATATATTTAATAGGGAATAGGAGGAAAAATGGCTCCCAAAGATAAACAAATAAGGACAAAGAAGACTTTCGAAGGAAGCGCACGGTTTCCTTATAGCTTAGAAATCGAAAACGAGGTTATTGCCAGTCTAATAAACAACAATGAGTCTATAGTAAAAAACTTGGATGGCTTAACGGAAGATCATTTTTTTCATCCATTGAACCAGAAATTATTTATTGCTATACAAAAGCTTTCTTTAAATGGAAATGTTGACCTTTTGAATGTAAACGATTATATGAATATTCATTATCCTGAAGAAAAGGGAGTAATAGAATATCTTGGGAATTTAATCAAATCTTCAACTAGCTTATATGGCACTAGTTTGCAGGAATACAAGGATATTCTCTATAGAGATATGGTACTAAGGAGAATAAATGACTGTGGCAAAAGTATAGTGGAAGCGTCTGAAAAAATGGACAGATATGAGGATTGTCTTAGTTTTGCACAAGGTTCAGTTTTGAAGTTATCTCAAGAGCTGAATTCGGGGAATTCGATGATTCCATTGGGTAAGGCTTCTGGAAAGTTCCTTGAAAAGATTGAAGAATTATCTAAGAATAGGAATGCATTTAAAGGACTTCAAACACATTTTCCATTGCTTGATCACGTTACTGATGGATTAAAAAAAGGAAACCTCATTATTCTTGCTGCAAGACCATCTGTAGGGAAGTCCGCGTTTGCTGTAAATATTGTGGCCAATATAATAGAAAAGCGAGAAAAAAAGGTTATTGCTATTTTTTCAATGGAAATGCCGGCGGAACAGATAGTTCAAAGATTAATTGCGATGATGACAAGCTTAGATATGGGCAGTGTTTTTTCCGGGAATATTAATCAAAGTGGATTAGATGAAGTTTTTAAAATACATGCGACTTTTGGTGAAACCAAGGTCTTCATTAGTGATCAATCTCTTCAAACCCCGAATAATATTTGGTCAAGTTGTAAAATTCTTGCCTTACAAGAGGAGAAAATAGACCTAGTTATAGTCGATTATCTTCAACTACTTAATTACAACGATCCGACTTCTTCTAAAAAGACAATGGAACTATCTGAGACTTCAGAAGTAACCAAAAACAGCCGTATGCTGAAAATGATAGCAATGAATCTAAGTTGCCCAGTTGTTGCTCTATCGCAACTTTCAAGAAGCATCGAGGGAAGAGAAAAGGGAAAAGATCAAAGCGGAAAGACGATTATACCCAAACTTTCGGATTTGAGACAATCGGGGGCAATTGAACAAGATGCAGACGTAGTAATGTTTTTAGCTAGGGAGAAAGAGGATACAGAGGACAAGGGCTCAGGCTATATTGTTCTTGCAATTGAAAAGAATAGAAATGGTGCGTTAAGAAAAATTATGTATAAATGGGATGGAGACCATGTAAAATTTACTGAGGATCCCAATAAAAAACCACCGATGGATAGCTAATAGAATTAATGAAAGGAATAGATTTTGGTTAAGAGTTTCAATTATTCCGCATTATTTTGAAAAATGCAATTGATGTAAATAACGAGCTAAATAGAAATATTATAAAATACATCTTAACTTAATGATGGGATTCAAAACATACATCTCTATATTCACTTGTTTGTGTTAGGACTTGGTTTTGTGGACTTGCAGGTATAATTATAGTATAATAATGTTCTTAGTATAATAATGAATCGGAAGGAATTAATGAGAAAAAATTCTCTGCAAAAGATTGGTTTAGAAGGTTCAGTCCCTGCAAAAATAGTTTTTAGAAGGATAATGACTATTTTGGGAACAGCATTGGTCTTGGCTTTTTTTGTGAAACTCAGCGAATTAGAGAGGTTCAATTATTTTGTCAAAATACTAAATGTTGAGTCCCTAATTGAATTTTTGCTTTTTGCGTTGCTTTTTTTTGTTTTGCTCATTACTTTGTTTTTTACAACCAGATATGCTAGGCACGATGCTATGTCTAGGGATAGGATGCTTGGTATTGTGTGCCTATCATTATTATTGACTTACGCATGTTCTTGGGCTTTTGGAGAACTTATTAATCTTTACATTTCTCCCGTTCTTTTGGCCTCACTGTTGGTTGCAACATTGGTTGATAAAAAAATCGGAGTAGTAACTCAAATAATTGTTTCTAACTCATATTTTCTGCTTAATATGGTTCTATTTAAGGATACAGTTGTTTTAAGCGAGAATGTGGGTTCATTGCTTACCTCTATAATAGTTTCTATTTTCATGATAATGCTTATAGGAAAATCCTCCACGAGACTTAAGTTTACTGTTATGGGATTTGTTCTTGGAGTTGGCACGGCGTTTATTCCCATGATAATTCATCTGGCTTCGGGAATTACTGATTCTTATACGGTATTAATGGGTGGAGTATGGTCCGCGGTAGCAGTTCTGTTGTCTGTTTCACTATATATGGTCACATTACCTTTAATGGAGAATGTATTTAAAGTTAACACTGTTTTTAGAATGGCAGAATTATGTTCTTTAGAAAGTCCTTTGCTTAAGAAACTTGTAAAGGAAGCCCCTGGAACATTTAACCATAGCTTAATCGTCGGAAATCTTGCAGAACTTTGTGCAGACGCAATTAATGAAGACACACAATTAGCAAAGGCTGCTGCTTATTATCATGATATGGGAAAGGTAAAAAACCCTGAATATTTTATAGAGAATCAAAAGGGTTATAATCCTCACGATGATATTATCCCAGAGGTCAGCGTTTCTATGATAATTAGCCATGTTACTGCCGGCTATGAAATGCTTAAGGCCGGAGGTATTCCGGATGTAATTGCGAATATCGCTCTTGAACACCATGGAACTACCCCGGTAAACTACTTCTTATATAAAGCTCAGGGTTATACTGAAGAAAGCGTTGATAAAATTGAGTTTAGTTACCCCGGGCCAAAACCAAGGACAAAAATAGGTGCAATCATTATGATTGCAGATACAGTAGAAGCTGCCAGTAGAGCAGTTGGCAACTATGAAGACCCGGAGGATTTTAGAAAATTTGTCCACTCCTTAATTAAAGGAAAAATGGATACTAATCAATTCTCAGACTGCCCAATCACTTTCAAAGAATTGAGCATAATAGAAGATACCCTAGTTGAAGCAGTCCCATCGATGTATCATACTAGAATCAAATACGATAATCACAAAAAAAGGAAATAGTAGATAAATAATGATTGAAATTTATAGAGCAGATAAATATGAAATGACGGTAAGGCGCGCTTTAGAGGGCGTCCTTTCTCATTTTAGTATCGATATAAACGACGTGGATCTTGAAATGGATTTTTTGGATAGCAGTGAGATGAAAGACCTTAATCGTGAATCGAGGGGAATAGATTTAGTTACGGATGTGCTCTCCTTCCCTTCCTTAGAGATTACTCTTCCTTTTAATTATGAGGATTATTTAAATGATATAAATCCTGAATCTGAGGGTGTTATTCTTGGAGAAATATATATATGCTTTGAAAAAGCTGTTCAACAAGCAAAAGAATATAATCACTCAATCTCAAGGGAAATATCTTTCTTGGCGATCCACGGGGCTTTACATCTACTTGGTTTTGACCATCAAAATGACACAGATAGAGATAAAATGGAAAGAGAGCAAGAGATAATTATGGATTCTATCGGGTGCTCAAGAAATATGAGTGATGATGAATACCAGAAAACAGTGGAACAATATTTCTCTGAAGAATATAAAAAAGAAATTCTTCATAGTTCGCTAGGAAATAATGACCAATTGAAATCTGAAGAATATAAAAAAGAAATTCTTCATAGCTCGCTAGGAAATAATGACCAATTGAAATCTGAAGAAGTGAAAGGCGAAATAAGATGTGGTTTTGTAGCCGTTCTTGGAAGACCAAATGCAGGCAAATCGACCTTAATTAATTATTTGGTAGGACAAAAGGTCGCGATTGTCAGTTGGAAACCACAAACAACAAGGAACAAGATTCTTGGGATAAGAAACGATAATGATTCTCAAATTATTTTTGTTGACACTCCAGGTTTGCATAAACCGGAGAATGAACTTGGAAAATTTATGATGAGATCTGTTACAGCCGCTCTGAACGAAGTAGATATTGTGTTGTATCTCACAAACGCTGAAAAGGATTTCAACTATTATGATCAAGAAAATGTTAAAAGATATATAGAAACAGGAAAAAAAGTTGTTTTGGTGGTCAACAAGATTGACCGTGTGGACCCTCCAAAGGTTGCTGCTATTCTAAGTGAAATTTCAAAGATACAAGGGCTTTCTGCTGTTGTTCCTATTTCTGCTATCAAGGGCAAGAATGTGGAACCATTGATAACGGAGATAAAAGTATTGTTACCTATCACTGATAGAATATTTCCCGAAGATATTTATACCGACAGGAGTATGAACTTTGTAATATCCGAGATCATTAGGGAAAAAGCGTTAAGGTTATTGGATGAAGAAATCCCCTATGGAATAGCCGTATCAATAAACAAATACGAAGAAAGGGAAGATGGAGTCATTAATGTTGATGCGGACATTATAGTACAAAAAGAAAGTCATAAAGGTATTGTTCTCGGAAAGGGTGGAAGTATGATAAAAAAGATTTCCACATATGCAAGACAAGATATAGAGCTGGTTGCTGGCTCAAAAGTTTTCTTAACCCTTTGGGTCAGAGTACAGAAGGATTGGAGAGAGAGGGAAAATATTTTAGATAAGCTAGGATATAATAAAACGGACTACAGAGGGGAATAATTATCGATAAATTTAGGGATTATTTTATTTTTGGAATTGTTCACTGCCATACCGCATTTGTATAAGGGAATTTGTATCTACGTATTTTTTATTAAAATGTATAAGCCTTAAATAATCTAGTTTACAATAACTATTTATTACACATTTTATTTTAGAGGGTTGTTTTGGAAATTAAATACAGGGCATTGTGCGTAAAAACAGAGGATTATAAGGAAAATGACAAGCTTATCACCCTTGTTACGGCGGAACAAGGGAAAATTCTAGCGTCTGCAAAGTCTGTTAAAAAAATTAACTCGAAGCTGAAACTTCCTTGTACGTCTCCTTGTTTTGGTGAGTATATTTTAACAAAAAATGGTGGAAGGCATGCTATTATAGGTTGCTCAGTAGAAGAATGTTTTCTTGGCAGTTGGCAAGATATAAAAAAATATTCTGCAACCCAGATAGTTTTAGAGGCCTTAGAGAAAACTACAGAGGAGGGTATTGAGGCTTCGAATGAACTGAAAAATGCGCTTATTTCTTTGGCTTATATTAACAACGAAGATATATCGCCGTTTATTTTTTCCCTTTGGTTTTTAACGAGTTTGTTTGCCGACTTGGGAATTGATTTGAAATCTCATAATACAATTCCGTCCAAATATCAAGATTTAATCATTTCGATTTCTGGAATGGAACCTTCTGATTTAGGCACCCTAGAGATAACTTCTGGTGAACTTTTTAAGATGTTTGTATTTATAGGCCACTTATTTCTAGAAGATTTATCCGTACATATATATTCAATTAAAGAGGCTCAAAAACTGCTTTAGAATATTCGAGAAGAATATTTTGACAGATATTATCATGTTCTTAAGCGGTACCAATGCATTGTCTTTTGCTTGATATAAATTGTCTCTCATTATATAATACTTGAGATCAATATGTATATAATAATTTTAAATAGGAGAAATGTATGACAAAATTCGTTTATTTATTTAGAGAAGCAGACGGAAAAGACAAGGCTAAATTTGGAGGGAAAGGAGCAAATCTTGCAGAAATGACAAAGCTTGGGATGCCAGTACCTCCCGGATTTACAATTACTACTGAAGCTTGTACCGCCTACTACAAGGATGGTAAAAAAATCAATAGTGAAATTAATGAAGAGATTTTCAAAACTTTGGCAATTCTTGAAAAAGAAACTGACAAGAAATTTGGATCCATTGAAAACCCGTTTTTAGTTTCTGTTAGAAGTGGCGCAAGAGCATCTATGCCTGGAATGATGGACACAATATTAAACCTCGGACTAAATGATATTTCTGTTGAGGGATTGGCCAGACTAACGGATAATCCGAGATTCGCTTATGATTGCTATCGCAGATTTATACAAATGTATTCCGATGTTGTTATAGGTATTGGGAAAAACTTTTTTGAAAAAATAATTGATGATTTGAAGTTATCCAGGGGAGTAAAACTGGATACTGATTTGAAAACGGAAGACCTTAAAGAATTGGTCTCACGGTTTAAAGCTTTCTACAAAAAGAGCCAAGGGCAAGAATTCCCGCAAGACCCTAAAGTTCAATTAGTTGGAGCGGTAGAAGCTGTATTTAGAAGTTGGGATAACCCAAGAGCAAATGTGTATCGTAGAATGAATAACATACCCAGTGACTGGGGAACAGCAGTAAATGTTCAGTCAATGGTATTTGGTAATATGGGGGACACTTCAGGAACTGGCGTTGCTTTCACTCGTAACCCATCGACTGGCGAAAAGAAATTATATGGGGAATATCTTATGAATGCACAAGGCGAAGATGTCGTGGCAGGAATAAGGACTCCTTCAACTATTGACCACCTGAAAGTGACCAACGCAGAAGTATATAATCAATTTGTCGAAATAGCGAATAAACTTGAGAAGTATTTTCACGATATGCAAGATATGGAGTTTACAATCGAACGTGGAAAATTATATATGCTACAGACCAGAAACGGAAAACGTACAGCGCAAGCTGCAGTTAGAGTCGCGGTCGAATTAGTAGAAGAAGGGCTTTGTTCACAAAAAGAGGCTCTTTTGAAAATCGAACCAAAACAACTTGATGATCTTCTTCACCCAACATTTTCGGCTAGTGAATTAAAGAAATGGAGTCCAATAGCCTCCGGCCTTCCCGCGTCACCCGGAGCTGCTTCTGGAAAAATTGCTTTTTCAGCAGAAGAAGCGAAAATTAGAACTCAAGCAGGAGAGAAAGTTGTTCTGGTCAGACTTGAAACATCCCCAGAGGATATTGAAGGAATGCATTGTTCAGAAGGCATTCTTACCGCAAGGGGAGGCTTAACCTCACATGCAGCCGTAGTAGCTCGTGGAATGGGTACTTGTTGCGTATCTGGTTGCGGAGAACTAATCATTAATGAAGAAGAAAAAACCTTAACAGTAAATGGGAAGAAATATGGTCCAGATGATGTGATTTCAATTGATGGAAGCACTGGTAATATTTATGCTGGGACAATTCCAACAGTAAATGCGGAGATCAGTGGCCACTTTAGAACTATTATGGACTGGGCAAACGCAACTAGAACATTAAAAGTGCGCGCTAACGCCGATAACCCAAAGGATGCAAAAACGGCTTACGAATTTGGGGCTCAGGGAATAGGCCTTTGCCGTACTGAACATATGTTTTTTGAAGAAACGCGCATTAAATCAGTGAGAGAGATGATTATTGCCGACACTGAGGAAGCTAGAAGAAAGGCTTTAGCTAAATTGCTTCCTATGCAAAGAGAAGATTTCATCGGGATTTACAAGGAAATGAAGGGCAACCCTGTTACTATTCGATTTTTAGATCCACCTCTTCACGAATTCCTTCCCCATAAGGATACAGAAATGGTTGAACTGGCAAAAGACCTGGGCGTGTCATTTGAAAAAGTTAAAGAGACTGTTGAATCCCTGAAAGAGAGTAATCCTATGCTTGGACATCGTGGTTGCCGTTTGGCAGTGACGTTCCCAGAAATAGCGGAAATGCAGACTAGGGCGGTTATAGAAGCTGCTATTGCTGTCAACAAAGAGGGCGGGAATGTAAAGGCAGAAATAATGATTCCTTTGGTTGGCGAGGTAAAAGAGCTTGCGTTTGTAAAGGGAGTTGTGGTTGAAACTGCTGAAAAAGTTATGAAAGAAGCAGGTACGAAGGTTGAGTACAGCGTAGGCACAATGATAGAAATACCAAGAGCAGCGATAACTGCAGACAAGATTGCAACCGAAGCCGACTTTTTCTCTTTTGGTACCAATGATTTAACGCAAATGACATTTGGGTTTAGCAGAGATGATGCTGGGAAATTCCTTCCCTTCTATTATGGAAAGAGGATATTTGAAAGTGATCCTTTCCAAAGACTGGATGTGAACGGAGTAGGAGAGCTTGTTAAGCTCGCTTCAGAAAAAGGGCGTGCAACCAATCCAAAAATTAAGCTAGGAATCTGTGGAGAGCATGGTGGAGATCCATATACAATTGAATTTTGCCACTCTATTGGATTGAATTATGTGTCCTGTTCCCCATTCCGTGTTCCAATAGCCATTCTTGCTGCTGCTCAGGCTGCAATCAATAGTAGTAAATAGTGTTTAGAAGTATTACAAAACGGTGCCGTTTATGACGGCACTTTTTGTTTGGCATGATAGTAACCCATTTGATTTTTTTAGTGCAAGTAATTAATAATTTTTAGCTATCTTATGTTATTATATGTAATATTGATTTTTATTTGGATGTAAATATGAAAGAAGATTATTTGAGATTTGAAGAAGAGTTCTTGTCCGAATATGCGACAAAAAGTATAAACACTAAGGGTAGGGCTATATTGATTGAGCCTTGTTCTCTTAGAACAGAATTTCAAAGAGACCGAGATAGAATACTTCACTCAAAGTCTTTCAGAAGATTAAAACATAAGACGCAGGTTTTTTTGTCCCCAGGAGGGGATCACTATAGAACCCGACTAACTCATACACTGGAGGTTACTCAAATAGCTCGTACTATTAGTAGGGCATTGTGCCTAAATGAAGACTTGACGGAAGCGATCGCACTTGGTCATGATCTTGGGCACACTCCATTCGGACACGCTGGGGAAAGGGTACTTCGTGCAAAAACAGGCCATTTTGAGCATAATGAGCAGAGTTTAAGGGTAGTTGATATAATTGAAAAACTTAATCTTACTTATGAGGTTAGAGATGGGATATTGAATCATAGATTAGGGCAAACCCCAATTACATTGGAGGGTCGGGTTGTTAGCATTTCTGACAGAATAGCATATTTAACGCATGATATTGAGGATGCTGTTAGAGCTGGAATATTGAAAGAGGAGGATATTCCATCTAGTATAGAGTGTGTATTGGGTAAAGGAAAAGGTAAGAAAATTGATTCTTTAGTAAAGGATGTAATAAAAGCATCCTATGGAAGAAACGAAATTAGCATGAGTGAAGTAGTTGGCGAAGAGATGGCAAAGCTTAGAGAGTTTATGTTTAACGAAGTCTATGGCTCAGTAGTTGCCAAAAAAGAAGAGAAGAAAGCTGTTAGAATGCTGGGAATTCTTTTCGACTATTTTTACGCGCATCCTGAGGATATTCCTGAACTATATAAGACTATTTCGGATGATCCTATAGTAAATATTAAGGATTATATTGCCGGAATGTCGGATAATTATGCAGAAAAAATATTTTCTTCCCACTTTATCCCAAAGGGATGGGAAGATCAATTATAACAAAAATTTTTAATTAGAAGATGAATTGTACTTTTAATTATTAGTAAATATTGTAGAGGTTTTATTTTAGGATAATACGTTTAATCAGTTTATGTGTTTGAATTAAAACTGTAGTTGCGTAAGAGAAAATTTATAACGGAATGGAAGGTTGAAGTGGATCAAGATATTTTTTCAGGATTAAGCCCGATTCAAAAAGAGATAGTAATGTGTACGGAAGGACCTGTTTTGGTCTTAGCTGGTGCAGGGTCGGGAAAAACCAGGGTGTTAACACATAGAATTGCGCATCTTGTTCAAAATTTGAGAGTACCTGGTTACAATATATTAGCTATTACTTTTACTAATAAGGCTACGAATGAAATGGTTGAAAGACTGGAGAAAATGTTGGGCCCGGATAATTCAGTGTGGGTATATACGTTTCATAAGTTTTGCTCAATAATATTGAGAAAACACGCCGAAAAAATAGGATTTAAGGCAGGATTTTCAATATACGATGATGATGATAGCAAAAAATTATTTAAAAGAATATTTAAGAATCAAGGAATAGATTATTTAACAGAAGATGAAGTTAGGAATGAGATAAGTAATGCGAAACAAAAGGGGCTTACTGCTGAAAGGTATACCGCGTCAATAGATGGGATAAACAATCCGGAAAAGGCTGATTTATTCAGAAAATATCAAGAAGGATTGTTACAAGCCAATGCTATGGATTATGACGATTTGCTTGTTAATGCCTTTGAGCTTTTAAACAATAATCCTGATATTGCGGAGTATTATAAGAACAAATTTAAGTATATCCATGTCGACGAATTTCAGGATACCAACAAAATTCAAAACGATATTACTAAACTAATTGCTGAAAAATGGAAGAATTTATTTGTTGTTGGAGATGATGACCAGTGCATATATAAGTGGAGAGGTGCAGAAATTGAGAATATTTTGTGCTTTGACCAAGTGTATAAGGAAGCAAAAACTTTTAAACTTCAGGAGAATTATCGCTCAACACCCAACATTATCACCAGCGCTAATAATCTAATTAAGAATAATAGTGAGAGGCATGAGAAGGAGCTTGTAGCCCAACGCAATTCTGGAGTTAGAGTAGAGTATTTAAATTCTTTCAACGATTTGCAGGAGGCCCAGCAAATTACTTCTATTATTTATTCCCTGAAATATAATAATAACTACCAAAATAGTGATTTTGCCATTCTTGTTAGGGAGGCAATAGCTGGCAATGCTATTGAAAATCGAATTCGGGAAGCAGGTATTAGTTACAGAGTTTTGGGCGGCTATAAGTTTTATGAAAGAAAAGAAATACTTGATGTACTAGCTTATTTAAGACTTGTCTCCAACCCAGAGGATAACGCAGCTTTTTTGAGAGTGGTAAATTATCCCAAAAGAGGGATGGGGGGAGCTGCGGTTGATTTTATTTCTGGAATCTCTACTGAAAAAGGCATATCTCTTTTCGAAGCTGCTTGTATCGCCGCCGATTTAGATGAAGTGAAATTTAGAGCAAAAGCTCAAACAATCGAATTTGTTGAGTTAATGCGAAAACTTATTTCTAAGAAAAATACCGCGATAGAATGTATTATTCGCTATATTTTGGAATTGACTTGCTTCAAGGAAGAATTGGAGAAGGGCCAAACCAAAGAAGAAGCTGAGACCAGATATGAAAATATCTTGTTTTTTGAAAAACAAGCTAAGCAATTTCAATTAAAAAATAAGGACTCTTCTTTAGATGCTTTTATAGAGTCGGTGACTCTTGCCCCTGAGACAAAGGAAATAGAATCCGAGGGCTGTATTACGATATCCACAGTACATGCAGTAAAGGGTCTTGAATTCCCAGTTGTTTTTGTTGCTGCCTGTGAAGAAGGTGTTTTCCCCTCTCAGCAGTCAATTAATAAGGAAGAGGTGGAAGAAGAAAGAAGAGTAATGTATGTTGCTATAACACGCGCAAAGGACAGGCTTTATGTGTCAAACGCTAATAGAAGGTTTAGGTACGGAAAAGATGAATTTCATTACCCGTCCCGTTTTATTTCGGAAATGAAAGCTGATGGATCAAGACAGGCATTCAGCGAATTTGGGGGAAGGAAATTTGAGGAAGAAAGGATTAGTTTTTCGGACAGAGAGGATGATTACGGATACAACGGCAGTGTTGAGAAGGCAAATGAATGTGTAAATGCAATAAAGCAAATTATTCATGCACCTAGTGTTTACAATGAATCCATCGAAGATTATAAGACAGGAAAGAGGATTAAACATTCAAGATATGGAGAAGGTGTTATAATATTGATAACGGGTGAGGAAGATGACAAGGTTGCTACGGTAGAGTTCCCCGATTTGGGAATAAAAAAGTTTGTGATAAAAAACACTCCAATGACTTTGCTATAAAAAGATTTTTTTGGCAAAGACAAAAAAGGAGAAACAGTACAGAATTTTTTAGATAATTTTTTTGGGAAGGGATATTATGGACAGAATGCTTGAACTTATAAAAATATTGAATAAGTATTCTTATGATTATTATGTGTTAGATAGCCCGACAGTATCAGACGCAGAGTATGATGTTTTATATGATGAACTCAAAAAGCTGGAAGAAGATTTAGGAATGATTCTTCCAGACTCTCCAACTCATAGAATAGGAGGGGAAACTTTGGCTTCTTTTTCCGAATACAAGCATAAGGAGAAATTGTATTCTTTAGACAAAGCAAAAAATATACAAGAGGTGGAGGATTTTTTCCACAGATTGATTAAAGAGAATGGAATAATTCCAGAAATTACGATAGAGCATAAATTCGATGGCCTTACATTATCAATTACATATGATAAAGGCATAATTAAGAGTGCTGCGACAAGGGGTGATGGGGTTACCGGGGAGGATGTTACATCTCAGGTTAAGACAATTCGCTCAGTTCCTTCCTCAATCCCATTTAAAGGTTACATCGAAGTACAAGGAGAAGGTATTTGGATGCTATCTTCCTTTGATGAATATAATAGAAATGCAGAAGTTCAAATGAAAAACCCCAGAAATGCAGCGGCAGGAGCTATTCGAAATTTGGATCCTAAGGAGACGGCAAAGAGAAAACTCGATTTTTTTGCCTACAACATAGGATATCATGAGGGAATAGAGTTTCCATCTCAGAAAAGTATGAGAGATTTTCTTTTCGAAAATGGATTTTTAATAGGTAAAGAATTTAATATTGTTAACGATATTGAAGGTGCAGAATTAGTTTTGAATAGAATTGAGCAAGAGCGAAATGAACAAGATTTTTTGATAGATGGAGCTGTACTAAAAGTTAATGACGTTATATTAAGAAATCATCTAGGCTATACGGAGAAGTTTCCGAAATGGGCTCTTGCATACAAGTTTAAGCCTATTGAAGTATCTACTATACTAAAAGATGTTATTTGGCAGGTATCTCGTACATCAAAGTTGAACCCACTTGCAATACTTGAACCAGTCGAATTGATGGGAGTAACAATTAAAAGGGCCACTTTGAATAATTATGATGATATATTGAAGAAAGGAGTAAAAATTGGGAGCAAGGTACTGGTTCGGCGAAGTAACGATGTGATTCCCGAAATCATGGGAGTTTATGAACACTCTGCAGACAGCAAAGATATTATACCTCCCCAAATATGCCCAGCATGTGGTTCAAAGGTAAGAAAAGAAGGAGCATTCTATTACTGTGAAAATACAGACGGATGTGCTCCGAAAATAATATCTGTAATAGACCATTTTGCTGAAAAAGGGGCAATGGATATTGAAGGGTTATCAGAAAAGACCGCTGAACAATTGTATAATGTTTTAAAAATTGATTCTCCGGATAAGTTATATGAGATTAATTATGATGATCTATTAAAAATTGAGGGTTTTAAAGATAAGAAGGCAAGAAATTTGATTGATTCAATAAATAAATCTAAGAGTACTACTCTGCCCAGGTTTCTTTATGCTATTGGAATTCCCAATATTGGTAAAAAAGCAGCAAGACAGTTGGCAGATAAGTTTAAAACCTTAGAGAAAATTCAACAAGCGAATAAGGAAGAAATAACTCAAATCGAAGAATTCGGGGAGATAATGGCTGACAATATTATCGAGTTTTTCGGGCAAAAAAATAATAACTTGCTAATAGATGGATTGCTTAATCACGGAATTACATTTAAAGAGGAGTCTGTAAGTAGTGGCCCTTTGTTAGGAAAAACTGTTGTTTTGACGGGGAGCTTAGCCTCGTTAACAAGGGGACAAGCCCAGGAATTAATCATTGCAAATGGAGGAATGATATCTGATTCTATTTCCAAAAAAATAAATTTGGTAGTTGCCGGAGAAGCAGCAGGTAGTAAACTTGAGAAAGCCAAGGCGCTTGGAATTCAGATTATTGATGAAGAAAGTTTTTTAAAGCTTATCAGTGAAAATTGAAGTATTAATAATATTTTTCAAAAATGTGGATAACTCGGAACAAATTGTCCATTTTCACTTTACAGTTTAATATTCTGTGTTAAGATACAGTCATGAGAGTAGGAAAATTAAGCGGAATTGAATTGAAAGAATGTGTTTTGGATGTTATTCAACATAGACGAGATGAGATTAAGACAGGTGCGGCTCTTGGAGAAGATTGCGCAAGTTTTAAAATCGAAGATATCTTGTTGATATCGACAGATCCTATCACTGGTGCTTCAAATAATATCGGAAGTTTGGCTATAAAAGTTGCTTCAAATGATATTTTTGCCGCGGGAGGAGAGCCTTTTTTAGCAATGATTACTTTGATTGCTCCGCCCAAAGCAACTCCAAGCGATATAAAAAATATTATGGAAGATGCAGAAAAAGAAGCAAAATCATTAAACATTGAGATCGCCGGCGGGCATACAGAGTTTTCCGATGCAGTTAATCGCTTTGTTATAAATACTGTAATAGTTGGAAAAACAAAGAAGCATATTAAAGCAACCTCTCTTAATGAGGGAGACTCCATAATAGTGACAAAAACAATAGGTTTAGAGGGTTCAGTTATATTAGCCGAAAAATATGAACATTTACTTAACCTGACTGAATTTGAGAAGAAAGAATTGTTAGATTATTCAAGAAAAATAAGTTTAGTAAAAGAGTATGAATTAGTAAAGGATAAAAACATTTCTTCAATGCATGATATTACCGAAGGAGGGTTATTCGGAGCTCTGGCTGAAATCTGTGAAGGAGCAGGAATGGGTTGCCAAATATATGTTAATAGTATACCAGTTAGTTCACTTACTCGAAAAATATGTAATTTGTTAAACATTGATTGTTACAACCTAATATCTAGTGGAAGTATGATAATAACTACAAGATTTCCAGAAGATCTTGTTAAGACTTTTTCTGAAAATGGGATAGAGGCAACCATAATTGGAAAAATTACTAAAGGAAGACCAATGGCTGTGTTCCCTGGTGGCCAAGAGATAATATTAGAAGCAAGGCCGGATGAACTATTCACTAAAGAAAAATAGGTGGGATATGAAAACTATTAACAGTATGACAGGATATGGAAAGGGATCTTCGTCAAGAGAGGGAAGGAAGATTACTATTGAGATTAAGTCTGTTAATCACAGATTTCTAGACTTATCAATTAAAATGCCCCGACAGCTTCAATTTGCAGAAGATGAAATAAAAAAGATTATTTCTTCGGAAATTTCTAGGGGCCACGTAGATGTTTTCGTTAATTATGAAGACAATAGATTGCTAAAAAGTAAGCTGGTTATTAATCAGGAGTTGGCAGATAGATATGTTGAAGAAGCTCAAAAGCTAAGTGCGAAAGGTTTAATTAATAATTTTGGTGTCTCTGAAATATTATCTAACAAAGACATTGTATCACTAGAAGTTATAGAAGATGATGAAAATACTATGATTTCACTAGTGACCGAAGCAACTAAGGTTGCATTATTGCAGATTTTAGAAATGAAATCTACTGAGGGGAAAAAACTCACCGAAGATTTGTTGTCTAAGATAGAAGGTATTTCTTTGGCTATCTCCATCATTAGTGATAGATCTCCTTATACAATAAAGGAATATTCAGAGAGAATGAAAATGAGAATAAATGAGGTGTTAGATGGATTTGAGATAGATTCAAATAGACTTGCACAAGAAATAGCCATTTACACTGACAGGTCAAATATTGATGAGGAACTAACTCGATTAAGGGGGCATGTTGAACATTATAAGAAAATTATTAATGCTGGTGGATTTGTTGGGAAGTCTTTAGATTTTTTAACTCAGGAGGCAAATAGAGAAGCTAACACTATCGCCAGCAAGAGCAATGATAGCATCATAACTGAACAGGCACTTATTCTAAAAAATATTATCGAAATGATGCGAGAACAAATACAAAATTTAGAGTAATTAGGAGATTCTAATGAGAAAGGGTATTTTGTTTGTTTTAACTGGGCCATCCGGAGCAGGAAAAGGAACAGTACTTAACAAGGTTATAGGCTCTCTACCGGGCCTTGCGTATTCTGTTTCAGCGACTACTCGAAAGCCAAGACAAGGGGAAATTGATGGAATTCATTATTATTTTAAAACGGAAGAGGAATTCGAAGAAATGGAAAAAAATGGTGAATTCCTAGAATGTGTAAGTAAATTCCGCCAAAAATATGGCACCCCGAAATCGAAAGTACAAGAATATATTGACAATGGAACAGATGTTATTTTAGAAATAGAAACCAAAGGTGCGGCTAAAATCAGAAGAGAGTTCAATGAGGCAGTTTTTGTTTTTATAACCCCCTCTACCTACGAAGAATTAGCAAGAAGACTGGAACAAAGAGGTACAGAGGAAGACTGGATGAGGAGGTTGAGGCTAAAAACGGCAAGGACTGAGTATAGAAGTATTCGCCAGTATGAGTATATTGCAATTAATGATTATATAGATAAATGCGTTGATACGGTGTCTGCGATAATAAAAGCGGAAAGAGCGAAAAGAAAGAATAATGGCGAACTTGTGGATATGTTCGCAAATTTATATAAAAATTACAAAATAGAAGAACAAAAAAATTTAGGAGGAAAAGAAAATGATGATTGATCCACCCATTGACAAATTAATTAAGAAGGCTCCTTGCAGATATGCATTAGTAGTTGGAATTTCCAAAAGAACTAAAGAGATATTATCTGTTGAGAAGGAAAAAGCTCTTTTAGAAGAAAGTGGTCTTAAGGCCGTTTCATTGGCCGCCAAAGAAATTTATGAAGGCAAAATCAAAATAATTACGGAATAAAAATGAAAAAAACTATTGTATTGGGAGTAAGTGGTTGTATAGCGGCTTATAAATCTTGTGAAATAGTCTCAAGATTCGTTAAGCTTGGGTATGAAGTCAGGGTAATTATGACGGAAAATGCAACAGAGTTTGTTACCCCTTTAACTTTTGAAACTTTATCCATGAATAGGGTGGTTACTAGCACTTTTGACAAGAATAGAGAGTTTGAAGTTGAACATATCAGTTATGCAAAGATGGCATCGGTGTTTTTAATCGCACCAGCAACAGCAAATATTATTGGGAAAATTGCCTCAGGTATCGCAGATGATATGTTAAGTACGACTGTTTTAGCGACCAAAGCCCCCGTTTATATTTGTCCAGCTATGAACACGGCAATGTATGAAAATTCTGCTCACCAGGAAAACTTAAATAAACTTAGGAAAATGGGATACAGAATTATTGAGCCGTCTGAAGGAAGACTTGCTTGTGGAGATATTGGTAAAGGAAAGATGGCAGAACCTGAAACAATAGTGTCATTAATTGATTCCGAGCTTACACCTTTTCCGGATTTTAGAGGGAAAACCGTTTTAATAACAGCAGGGGCTACAGAGGAACCAATTGATGCTGTAAGATATATTACCAATAGATCTTCGGGGAAAATGGGAGTTGCGCTTGCTGAGGCTGTTCAGGATAGGGGAGGAAAGGTAATATTAATTGCAGGAAATATTTCAGTCAAATATCCTGATGTATCTTCGATTATAAAAGTGAAAACGACAGTAGAAATGTTGGAAGCTGTAAAAATAGAAATGGCAAAAGCTGATATCATCATTAAGGCTGCTGCTCCTTCAGATTACAGAATTGAAGAAATATTCCTTCAAAAAATAAAAGCAGAAAGGCTATCTTTGAACTTGGTTAAAAATCCGGATATTGCAAAATATGTTGGGAAAAACAAGGATAGAAAGATTTTAGTCGTGTTTGCTGCAGAGACCAATGACTTATTAGAGAATGCTTCAGTAAAGCTAAAGGAAAAGAACGCAGATATTATTGTTGCAAACGATGTGACAAAAGAAGGGGCTGGCTTTGGAAGCGATACGAATATAGCGACAATTATTAGAAAAGACGGTGTAATGACTTCATATGAGCGGATGCCGAAAAGAGAGCTCGCCGATCTAATATTAGATAATATTTTAGAAATTTCATGATTTATGAAGTAATTGTAGATATAAGCAATTCAGAAGTTGATAAGGTGTTTGATTATCTTTCTCCTTTTCCAGTTAACATTGGAGACAGGGTCCTTGTTCCTTTTGGGAAAAGACAAATCGAGGGTTATATTATTGGGGAAAAAGAGAAGAGCGTTGGTTCTTACGATTTGAAAGATATTATAATGAAACTCGATGATTTTACTGCCATAACCCCTGAAATGCTTGAACTTACAAAGTTTATGTCCTCTATGAATCTCCGCAAGGTTGACTGCTTAAGGCTTTTCATCCCGACATCAATAAGAAAAGGCAAAGTAAAGATCCTAAGAAGGTCTTATCTCACTATTAGTGATAAAATTGAGACTTTGGATCAGGCTTTGGCTTTGTTAAGTAAAGGAGCAAAAGCACAAATAACTCTGGTAAAGCGATTATTCATAAATGGCAATGAACAAGAAAGAGATATTAATAATGATTTTTCTGCTTCAACCGTAAACTCACTTCTTGAAAAAGATATAATTAAAAGGATATATTTTGAGGAAAATCGTTTACCCAGGTCTCTAGAAATTGAAAATAAGAGCATTGACCTTACTTCTGAACAACAGGCTGCATTAAGTGAGATTTTGGGCCCCGAAAAGTTATTCTTAGTGCATGGGGTTACTGGGAGTGGAAAAACCGAATTGTACATGAGGGTTATAGAAGATTCCTTGAATAAAGGGAAGAACGCCATAATGCTAGTTCCCGAGATATCTTTAACCCCACAAATGCTAGGTGTTTTTCGCGCAAGATTTGGAGACAAAGTAAGTCTTTTGCACAGCAATCTCTCTCCTGGAGAAAGATTTGATGAATGGAGAAAATTGCGAAGTGGGTATTCAAAAATTGCATTAGGGGCAAGAAGTGCTATTTTTGCTCCATTAGAAAATATCGGAGTCATAATAATAGATGAGGAACATGATTCAAGTTATGTCTCAGAAAGTAATCCAAGATATTTTACTCAAGATATAGCCGCATTTAGAGCAAAATTTAATAATGCTAAACTTATTCTTGGGAGCGCGACACCGTCAATTGAAACTTATTATAGGGCTTCAACAGGTGAATATCGCTTGATTGCAATGAATAACAGAATCAACAATAGATGTCTTCCCGAAATTGAGACAATAGATATGAGAAGAGAAATGAAGGCCGGAAATACTTCATTTTTCAGTGCTAAACTTCTTTCAGCCGTTGAAGAATCTTTGAAAAGAAGAGAGCAAGTCATGATATTTTTAAACCGAAGAGGATATTCCTCCTTTGTAAGATGTCCTGAATGTGGATTCATACCAATGTGCCCAAGTTGCGATGTATCTCTCACATTTCATTCAGAAGATAATTCACTTAGGTGTCATTTTTGTGGGAATAAGTATCGAATGATAGAAGAATGCCCCAAATGTGGAAATAAAGACTTGAAAGAGGGACGTATAGGCACTGAAAAAGTAGTAAATGAGTTGACCCGTATTTTCCCAGATAATAAGGTTATTAGAATGGATTTAGATAGTACTTCCCAAAAGGATAGTTATATAAAGATATTGAATTCGTTTAATTCAGGGGAAGCTGATATTTTAGTCGGGACACAAATGATTGCCAAAGGGCATGATTTCAAAAATGTGACATTGGTTGGAATATTGGATGCGGATATATCATTGTTTGTCCAGGATTTCAGAGCAAATGAAAGAACATTCCAGTTAATTACCCAAGTTGCGGGGAGAGCTGGAAGAGATTGCAAACCCGGAAAAGTATTAATGCAAACATATGTTCCTAGTCATAATGTGTTTGCATTTACTGCTAGATATGACTACAAAGGATTCTATGATAGAGAAATAGAAAAAAGAAAGGGAACCTTGTTCCCTCCATTTTCTAAGATTGTGAGAATTCTAACTCAATCAAAGGATAGCACACTATCGCTAAATGCAAATCACCAGTTATACGCGTCTATAAAGGATGCATTAAAAGAAAAAGCTGGAATAATAAGGATACAAGAAATGCCAGCAGCGATGAAGAAGAAATCTGATTACTATAGACACCAAGTAGTTGTATGGGTAAGAAATGAGTTTTCAAAAGATATTCTAGAAATAATTTACACAATAGTTAATAGTTTCCATGAAAAAGGAGTAACAGTTTTTTCGGAAATTAATCCTCAACAGATGATATAGATATCTAAAAAAATAGAAGTATTATAGATAATTAACAAAAATATGTAATAATAGAACTTAATATGCTGTGAAATATTATTAGACTATTAGATGGAGATGTAGAATGGGAATAAGAAATATCTTTAAAGAAGAAGATCCGATTCTTCGAAGAAGAGCACGAGAAGTGATAACTTTTGATGAAAGATTAGGTTTATTAATTGATGATATGATTGAAACGATGAGAAAGGCTGAAGGGGTTGGCCTCGCCGCTCCACAAGTAGGAATATCAAGGAGAGTTATCATAGTTGAAACTAAGGAAGGTGGCTTAGTAGAACTTGTAAATCCAGTTATTTATGAAAAATCTGGAAAGCAGATAGGTCCTGAAGGGTGTTTATCGGTCGATCCCTCAAAAACGGGTTATGTCGAAAGACCCATGTTTGTAAAGGTCAAAGGATATGATCGAAATGGTAAGGAAATATTGGCTGAAGGGGAAGGGCTCCGAGCTCGGGCGTTTTGTCACGAAATTGATCATTTAGATGGGATATTATACATCGATAAGTTATGCCAGCCCCCAAAATCGGAAGAATAATTCTTTGGACATATTAAGATACAATAGCTAGATGGGACATAAAAAAGATTTATTGATTTTACACAAGGATAATTGGATATAAATTGAGGAATTAACATGAGAATTGTATTTTTAGGAACCCCAGTATTTGCTGTTAAGGTACTTAATGAATTGTTGCTTTCGAAGCATGAGATAGTTGGGGTTATTACTATGCCCGATAGAAAAGGAAAAAGAGGAAAGGAAGTAATTTCTTCTCCTGTAAAGGAATTTTCCGAAAAAAAGGGGCTTAAAATATTTCAGTTTGAAAATATTAATAATCAGATTAAGGCCATTGAAGATTTAAAAGCAGATATTGGTGTTACCGCAGCCTTCGGACAGATTTTAAAGGAAGAGGTATTAAATATTTTTAAATATGGAATAATTAATGTTCACGCATCAATATTGCCTAAATATCGCGGCGCATCCCCAGTTCAAAGTGCCCTACTTAACGGGGAAAAAGAGATTGGTGTAACAATAATGAAAACGGTTCTTGCTGTGGACGCAGGGGATATACTTAACATGAAGAAGATTACCCTTAACGGTGAGGAAAAGACCGATGAATGCTTGGAAAAACTGGCTATGTTAGGTGGTGTTGCTGTGGTAGAAACATTAGATGCAATAGAGTCGGGGTTAATTAAACCCGTTCAACAAGACCATGAAAAAGCTTCTTTTTGTAAGAAAATTAATAAGGAAGATGGAGAAATAGATTTTAGAAAAGAGTCAGCTGAGGAAATTTTTAATAAGATTCGAGCGTTTAATCCTTGGCCATCAGTTTATTTTCAATCTAAATATGGGCAAATGAAAATTATTGATGCGAGGGCAGAAGGAGAAAATTCCTTTAATGAGGTATATTTACCAGGGAAAATAATTAGAATTACTAACCAAGGATTGTTCGTAAAATGTAAAAAAGGTGTTCTGGAAATTAACAGGGTTCAGCTTGAGGGTGGAAAAGCTCTAGAAATTAGGGAGTTTCTCCTTGGAAGACCATTTCAGATTAATGAAGAGATTCTATTGAAAGGGTAGCCTTAGATTGGATATAAGAAATAGATGACAACGGGTTATTTAGAAAAGAGTTATGCTGTTCTAAAAAAGGTCATTTCGGAAGGGGCCTATGTTCAATTAGCATTAAGAGATATTTCCGCAGAAAAAGATTTATCTATTGTTACCAAGATTGTGTATGGAACCTTAGAACAATATTATCTTCTTGAATATAATTTATCTTTATATCTCGAAAAGAAACCCTCAAAAACAGTATATATACTTCTTTTAATAGGGTCTTTCTGCCTAAAAAACCTTAATATCCCAGATTATACTATTGTGAATGAGATTGTAGATTTAACCGGAAAGATTGGAAAAAAAGAGCTTAAGCCTTTTGTCAACGGGGTTTTAAGAAAAATTTCTCAACAACAAGTCTTTCATCCAGACGAGTCATCGGAGTATTATGAAGAAGTAAGGTATAATTTACCTAGGTGGATAATTCAATTAATTAAAAAGCAATACCCAAACGATTATGGGGAAATTCTCAATACTGATACTACACAAATGGAACATGTGAGACTGAACTCAACTAGAATATCAAAAAACGAGTTTGAAAGAATAGTTGATGATTTTATCCCCTCACAAACAGGATATTTTGTTCGAAGTACTCCCTTAATCAGAGATTTATTTAACAAAGGCAAATTAACTTTTCAGTCTCTTGCATCAACCTTAGTTGTGGAAGCTGCTGGAAATATTAAGGGTAAAAAAGTGCTGGATTTATGTGCTGCTCCAGGGGGAAAGTCAGTTTTTGCCGCTGAAAAAGGTGCAGAGGTACTTTCATGCGACATCCATGAGCACAGATTAAAATTGATTTCTTCCTATGCGTCAAGAATGGGACTTGATTTGAAAACAATAAGAAATGATGGAAGAAAAGAAAATATAGCTTTAGTAAATCTTTTTGATATAGTCTTTATTGATGCCCCTTGTTCTGGGTTGGGCGTTATAAAAAAGAAACAGGATATGATTTTTTCAAAAAAACCCGAGGATATAGAGACATTAAGCACCATTCAAGGTGATCTCTTAGAAAATGCGAAAAATTACATAAAAATAGGTGGACTAATAATTTATTCAACTTGCACAATTACTGATGAAGAAAATGGAAAGGTAATAAGAACTTTCCTTAAAAATAACCCTAATTATGTTCTTGATATAAGAGAGGGGGTATTCCCCGAAAATGGATTCATTCAGTTATTGCCTGATGATAAAGGGATGGATGGGTATTACATTGCCAGAATCCTTAAAATAGCATAACTAACGTGGCTTTCACGGTCTTGACAAGGTCCCAAACGGTAAGAGGATTATAAATTTGATAGAAGAAAGAAAAAAATGCATACAAGATCATTCTCTTGAGGAAATAACGGCTATTGTACTTGAAAGAGGTTTTCCGAAATTTCGATCTCAACAGATTTTTGAATTATCTCTCTCCTATAGAGATTGGGCGGAAAGCTCAAATATTCCTAAGTCCCTATCAGAGGCATTTTCAGACTATGTAATTGTCCCTGCTAAGATTATTTCAAAGGTTAATGGAAACAAGGGAGTAACGAAGTATCTGTTCTTATTGACTGATAATAGCATAGTCGAGGGGGTGTATCTTCCTAATAATTACGGGAATACGGTTTGCGTATCATCTCAGGTCGGGTGTGCAAGGGGATGTGAATTCTGTGCCTCAGGTATAAACGGTTTGATAAGAGACTTGAGCCCGGGGGAGATATTGGGCCAGGTATTAGCTATTAATCGTGAGAAAAATGGGACAAAGAATAATCGTGCTATTTCTAACGTAGTACTGATGGGTAGCGGGGAGCCCTTAGATAATTACGTTAATGTGATAAGGTTTATTAGGCTAATTACCTCAGAAAATGGATTGAATATAAGCCCTAGAAACATTACTTTATCAACGTGTGGGATTCCTGATAAGATTTATAAACTAGCAAAAGAGGAAATACCCCTCACTTTGACAATATCACTTCATGCTTCATCGGATATCGATAGACAAAAAATAATGCCTATTGCAAAAGTATACTCGATTAAGGATGTCGTTAAGGCAGCAGATTTTTATTACTCAAACACGGGAAGAAGGGTTTCATATGAATACGCTCTAACAGAGTTAAGTTCAAAAAATGAAAGCATAGATGATCTAGTTAAATTGCTGAAAGGAAAGCAAGTACACATAAACCTTATCAGACTTAATCCCGTTCGGGGCAAATCTATTTTGGGATCTGAAGATAAGAGAGCCGAGGAAATCAAGAAGATACTTGGGGATAATGGCATTTCTGCCACGATAAGAAGGAGCTTGGGCTCTGATATTGATGGGGCATGTGGCCAACTTAGAAACCATTTTCTTGCTGATGGAAAAAAAATTAAGGATTTTTCAGAGTATTCGGTCATTGGCTAAAGTAAAGACAAAAGTTTTTATTTATATAGTTAAGTATAGAAAAATAGGATGATAATGGTTAAAGGTAATTAGGGTTTCTAGAGAAAATAAGAGTTAATTAAAAAGGTAGATTATGATTGCCAAATTATTATTTTGGAGTATAAATGCTATTTAAAGGAAAAGTTGTTAAAATCCTTGCTGGGAAATATTGGGTTTTAGAAGGGAATACGCAATATCTTTGCTCTGCTCGTGGAGCGCTGAGGAATACTGACCAGGAAATCCTTGTGGGGGATAATGTGAGCTTTGAAAAAGCTGAAATTCCAGGAAGAATAATAGATGTTTTACCTCGCAAGAATTATCTTGTTAGACCTCCAGTTGCGAATATAGATGATGTGCTGATTGTTGTCGCTAAAGAGCCTAAACCTGATTTCGTATTGGTCGATAAAATCCTCATTAATAGCTATTCTCAGAGAATAAGACCTATACTATGCTATAACAAAATTGATTTAGTGGATCCGACTGAAGTAGATTCAGCATTATCGGGTTATGGCCAGATTCTTGATACAATTGCGGTCTCAGCTGAGACAGGTTTTGGCCTATCTGAGATTGAAAACTTGATTAAGGGTAGATCTGTATGCCTTGCCGGTCAAAGTGCTGTAGGCAAAACAAGCATGCTAAATGCAATTTTGGGGCTTAATTTGAAAACTGGAGAACTGTCTGATAAAATTAAAAGAGGGAAAAATACAACAAGACACGTTGAGATTTTTAAAGCATTGGGGGCAGAGATTGTTGATACGTGTGGATTTAGTATGCTGGAAAACCTAAAGATACATGAGAGTGAGTTGGGATACTATTATCCGGATTTTCTGGATTATTCAGAAAGATGTCGATTTAAAGGATGCACCCATATCTCAGAGCCGTCTTGTGGAGTTAAGGAAGCAGTTGAAAAGGGTTTAGTAGACAAAGAAAGATATGAGAGATATATAAAAATATATAATGAAATAAAGGATAGCAGGGAAAAAGAGTTTTCTTAGGATTATAAAGGAGAGTTAAATATGGCAGAAGAAAAGAGAGTTTTTGTCGCTCCATCAATACTATCGGGGGATTTTGCAAATATGGGCAAGAGCGTTGCCTTATTAGATGAATGGGGGGCTGATCTAGTCCATTGTGATGTGATGGATGGGGTATATGTCCCCAATATTACTTTTGGAATGCCGATGATTAAAGCCATAAAAGAATACACAAAACTTCCCTTGGATGTTCATTTGATGATTGTTAAACCCGAAAAATATTTAACTAAATTTATTGATAGTGGCGCTGATTGGCTTTCGTTTCATCCGGAAGTAAGCGATAACCCTGTTGAAGCCTTAAAAATAATAAGGGATTCAGGGACAAGGGCAGGAATCGTAATCAACGCTGACGTTAAATGCGAGGATTATCTGTATTTGTTGGATTTGTGCGATTTCATACTTGTTATGAGCGTCCAGGCAGGACATGGGGGACAAAAATTTATCCCAGAGACTCTAAAAAAAGTTGAAGCAATCAAGAATTATAGAAAGAAACATAATCTCTCCTTTGACATAGAAATAGATGGTGGGATTAACGAGCAAAACGCAGGAGTCGTTAGGGATACCGGGGTGAACGTTATTGTCGCGGGAAGCGCAGTATACAATTCAAAAAATCCTGAGAGAACAATCAAAACAATAAGAGGCGATATGTGAGCTTCGAAAGTGGTTTCTGTATCCAAAGGTACAAAATATTGTTAATATTAATAAAAAAAAGAACCGGTTTTGATCGGTTCTCTTTTTGAGTTGATTAATAAAGTACTATTTTTCTTGCTTTCTCATCGTGCGAAGGCAACGAGTGCATACATAAGCATTAGTTTCCTTGCCGGAATCATCTACTATGTTCATTTTTTGAACATTAGCACTCCATTTTCTTCTAGTTCTAATTCTGCTATGACTGACATTATTTCCGCTCATAGCCCCTTTCCCACATATACTGCATATCCTGGACATGTTATTACCTCCGACTAATTATCTGTTTTAGCTTTTGTATTATACAATTGCTTAAGATTTAATGCAAGAGTTTTATCTGTGCTTTTAGCTTTTGCTTGATTTTTACATAGTTTTAATATAACATAATCACATTAAAGTAAAATGGTGTACTATGCCTCTACAGACCACGAACATATATGGAAACATTACGATCAGCGACCAAGCAGTTGCATTAATAGCTGGTAGGGTCGCTTTGGAGTGTTACGGGGTTGTGGAATTATCCCCTAGAAGGTTTTCTTCTCGAGTAAAAGTTTTGTTTAAACATAAGCCCATTAATTGTGGAATAAAGGTGATTACTATGGATAATAGAATCTTTTTAGACCTTTATGTGATTATCAGCAAAGGTGTGAATGAAAATGCGGTTACAGAGAGTTTGAGGTCTTCAGTCGAATATAATGTGGCTAATCTAACGGGGATGAGGGTTAAGGGTGTAAATGTACACGTTGTAGGATACAAATAATTGTATTGATATATTCAATCTACCCCAAGAAGGGCCGTAATATAATATGATAACAAATATTGACGCAAAGAAAATACTCGAAATTTTCAAAGGCGGCGAGCTAAATTTAGAGTTAAATAAGGCATATATAGACAGTTTAAACGTGTTTCCTGTTCCGGATGGTGATACGGGAACAAACATGACTTTGACAATGAACTCAACGTTAAAAGAGATGAGTCTTAGCGATCCAGAGAATATGGTCAGCGTTTGCAAGGGTATGTCTGTTGGGGCACTAAAGGGAGCGAGAGGAAATAGTGGCGTAATTTTATCCCAAATTTTTAAGGGTATGGCAAATGTTCTTTCCGAAGTTGACCTTATTAACACTAAAACTTTTTCGCGAGCTCTTGCGCAAGGCTCCCAAGTTGCCTACGAAGTTGTCGCGCAACCCAAAGAAGGCACTATTCTGACCATAATTAGAATGGTTTCTGCTTATGCATTGAAAATATCTACTAGAACCTCTGATTATGAGACCTTTTTTACCCAAATTTTAAAACAAGGCAAAAAAGTATTAGCGGATACCCCTAATATGTTGCCAGTTCTAAAAAAAGCCGGAGTTGTTGATGCAGGAGGAGCAGGATTATTAATAATACTTGAAGGAATGTACAACATACTAGTTGGAATAGAAATGAAGGCCCTTCAAAAACCAGAAGTGTTAAACATTGATGTTTCCGACAACCCGGATGAAATACAGGATTTTGAGAATATTAATTTTTCGTATTGTACTGAATTTTTTATAATCAACCTTCTTCCCAAAACTACAATCTCTGATATCGATAAACTAAGAGATTCTCTTAATGAAATTGGAGATTGTGTGTTAGTTATAGGTGACTTAAATTTGGTAAAAGTGCACGTACATACCAATAATCCAGATAAGGCAATAGGCTTTGGGTTGAAATTGGGAGAGCTTAATAAACTTAAGATTGACAACATGGTTCAGCAATTTAGAGAATTACATAAACCTAATGAAAAAATGTCAGTAAGAAAGCCAGTCGGAATGATGGCTATATGTAATGGAGAAGGGTTAAAGAATATTTTTACGGAGCTTAGAGCAGATATAGTCATAGAAGGGGGGCAGACAATGAACCCAAGTGTCGAAGATATTTCTGCTGCCGTTAACAAAGTAAATGCGGATACTGTATATGTTTTGCCAAATAACAGCAATATCATTTTAGCTGCGGAACAAGCAAAAGGGCTTACAGATTCGAACATTGTCGTTATCCCTTCAAAAGATATTCCGCAAGGAATAGCCGCGGCTATCAATTACAATCCAGAAGCTGGGGAAGAAGAAAATGTAGAAATGATGAGAAGAGCCATAAGTTCCATTAGAAGTGGTATGGTAACTCATGCTGTAAGAGATACTGAGATGGATGGTTATGAACTCCATGATGGGGACATAATTGGAATATATGGGAATATAGCGGCAAAAGGGGATAATATTAAGCAGGTTACGAAAGATTTAATTAGCAAAATGATAGATGAAGATAGCTCAACGGTCACCCTTTACCGTGGAGCAGAAGTGTCTGAAGAGGAATCTGAAATACTTAAAAATGAATTATTAAAAGAACATTTATTTTTTGATATTTTGGTTTATAGTGGAGGACAGCAACACTATTACTATTATGTTGCTGTGGAGTGATGTCTCCCGATCTACTCTCAATAAAAGGGATAGGGCCAAAAACCAAAGAAAAACTTTCTCTACTAAATATTAATACGATTCAAGAACTATTGATGTTTTTCCCGTCTGGCTATCTTGATCTCGATGCTGCATACGATATTAGCAATGCAGAAAACGGGAAGTATGCTGCTGGAGAATTGATAGTAAATAGAATCACTAATCCTATCAAAAAGGGAAAGAAGGGGATTATTAAGGTATTATGCCAGGACAAAAGTGGATGTCCTGCTGAAATACTATGGTTTAACTCCAATTATATTTCAAAAGCTCTGTCTCCTGGGGACAGGATTGTATGCTATGGAAAGGTAAAAAAAGATAGGATTATTTCTTTTACGAATCCGATTTATAAAATCATCAAGGAAAACTCAGACATAGGCTTTAGTGGAATAAGATCGATTTACCCAACTAAGGGATTGATTCCTCAGATTACTTTTAGCAGATTTATCAGACAAGCAATTGAATATATGGATTTTTACAGCGTTTTTACCTCAAAAATAGAGAGAATATACGGTATTCCAGAAATCCCTGAAGCTGTAAGACAAATTCATTTCCCTGAAAGTTTAGACAGGGTAGATTACTTTAAAATGCGCATTTTAATTGAGGAAAGAGTAAGAGTTATTTGCGCGTTTAAGCTTGTAAGCTCCCGTTATCTACGTGGGCATCTATACTTACAAGTAGATAATTTTTTTGAAAAAGCAAAAAAAATGATCCCATTCAAACTTTCCGATTCTCAGTCGTTGGCAGTTAATAGTATTATCGATATTCTGGCCAACTCTAAGTCCCCTTTAAATTCGATTCTTATTGGGGATGTAGGAAGTGGAAAAACAGTAGTAGCTGCATTAGTAGCTTACTTTGCAGTCCTTTCCAAGCATCAGGTTGCCGTATTGGCCCCGACAGAAATACTAGCCTCTCAGCATTTTTTTACTTTTAAAACCTTTTTAAAGGATTCAGGAGTAAAAATATCCTTGCTTACAGGATCGATGCCGAAAGAGAAAAAGGCTGAGATATGTCAGGATTTATCCGAAGGATTAACTGATATTGTGGTTGGAACTCACACAATAATTCAAGATGGAATTAAGTTCAAGGATTTGTCTTTGGTTATAAATGATGAACAACACCGATTTGGCGTAGCGCAAAGAACGGCTCTATTGGAAAAAGGAATTGCTTGTGACTTGCTAAGTTTATCGGCTACGCCCATTCCAAGATCCATTAATATCATGATGCTTGAGAATGTAAATGTTTTTCATATAGAAAACAGAACTAAGCGGGATAATATTAAAACCGCTGTAGTGCCACCAGAGAAAAGAGGGGAAATGCTTGAGTATGTTGTGTCTCAATGCCAAAACGGAGCTCAGGCATTCATAGTGGTCCCAAGGATTTATGATGTTGAGGGCGTTGAATGTGGCTCATTGCAGAGTATATCTCAAGAGATGAAGTCCAAGTATGGAAATAGAGTAAAAATATCAACCCTGCATGGGAAGATGTCTTCTCTGGAGAAAGATGAAAAAATGGATGCTTTTCGAAATGGACGTTCAGATATTCTTTTAGCCACTTCACTTGTTGAAGTAGGAGTGGATATTCCAAATGCATCGATTATGGTGGTTATGGGCGCGGATCGATTTGGTTTGGCTTCGCTGCATCAATTGAGGGGGAGAATTGGAAGAAACGGACAACAAGCCTACTGTTTTCTATATTCAGATCAAGAAATCGTTTCTGCAAGACTAAATATTCTTGCCAAGGAGAATAACGGAATGATAATTGCTGAAAAAGATTGTGATTTGAGAGGAATGGGCGAGGTGTACAGCGAAACACAAAGTGGTACGGGATGTTTCCATGGATTAGATATAGAAACTTTAAAAATATGTTCGGAGATTGCCAAACAAGTAGATATAGAAGAACATTTTGAATTGTTGTACAAATACGTGGATAAATACAACCTGCAAAACATATCATTGAATTAGGAAGTTTGCAGATTTTTATAGGGATGGTTAAATTATACATAAGATTTGTGAAAAGGGATCAAAATCTCTTTTCCCCTAAATTACGATAAAAGGTATCTTAGGATACGAAAAAGCTTAGCCCCATTTCTTATCAATCGTTTGAGAAATATTTAAACCAAGATATATTCCCATTCGTTCCTTTGTTCGCTTGTTTTATACGCATGCGTGTGGTATATTTACGTTATATGGGGAAAAACCTGCTCCTAATTTGGTGATGAGTTTTTCTACAGGAGGAAAAAAATGGATTTATTACAGTTAGATGCATTTGACGGAAAAGTAATTTCTGTAAATGTTTGGGATAAAATAATTGACCCTAAGGGTGTGGTAGTAATTAGCCATGGAATGGCAGAGCATGCTGAGAGATATGATGACTTTGCAAAATTTTTAAATTCCAAGGGCTATGTAGTTTTAGCGGGTAATCACCGAGGACACAAATATAACAATGCTGGAGAAAAAGGCTTGGTTCAAGGGGATAGTTTTTCGCAAACTGTTGAAGATATTAATTCAGTAATAATATATGCAAAAGAGAAATATGGAAAGGAAGTAGCGCTTTTGGGACATAGTTATGGAAGTTTTATTTCTCAAAGATTTTTGGAACTTCACAGTACTGATGTAAAGGCAGTGGTTCTGTCTGGAACAGCGTATATGAAAAACACTTTGATATCTCTTGGTAAAGGTATTGCTTCCCTTCAAAAAGCTATTTTTGGGCCAGATAAAACTGGTAAGTTAATTGATAAGATGAGTTTTGGAGCTTATAACAAACCATTTGAGGCTCAGGGACAGAAGTTTGCCTGGCTTTCTAGAGACAAAGCCCAAGTTGCAAAATATGAAGCAGATGAATATTGTGGATATCCGCTGTCCATTGGTTTTTATACCTCCTTTTTTAACGGTGTTTTGAATATGTATGGTGAATCTGCGAACAATATAAAAAGGGATATTCCCATCATGATTGCAGTAGGAAGCGATGACCCAGTATCCAATCAAACGCAACTTGCTCAAAAGCTTTTTGATTTTTATCTCGAGAAGGGATTAACTTCGGTTGAATACAAGGTTTATGATGGGGCAAGACATGAAATACTTAACGAAACCAATAATGCTGAGGTGTACGAAGACATTTGTACTTTCATTGATAAACAATTTGCATAATACGAGGCTTTAGTTGTTATGAAGAAAACGCTGACATTAATAGTTATTCTGCTTATCGCATGCTTGGTTTCGATTTTTGTGTCAGCTTGTGATGGTTCAGGAGAAGGAGAAATATTTCCCCCGGCAACCTATGAGATAAACAGTGAGGAAGATTTTCGTGCCATAAGAGAGAAAACAGGGATAAAGTATTCGCTGGCGACTTTCTTATTAAAAACCGATTTGGATTTGTCCTCCTCGAATTGGGATGGAATAGGGGCTTCTCCTAATGTGTCTGATGCTTTTACGGGTATTTTTGATGGGGATGGACATTCAATAACATATACAACACAGATTGATCCCCCAACAGAGACTGTTTTAGACATAAATGAACGTCAATCCTTTGGACTTTTTACATACGCAAACAATGCGACTTTCAAAAACCTAAATATATTTGTAAATCTTAAAACCCCATGTGAAGCTGAAAATATTTACGTCGGAGGGCTTTGTGCGTACCTCAGCGGAGATTCGTCAATAGAAGACGTAAATGTTACAGGAAATATAGAAACAACTATTCGTGACTTGAGACAAGATATAGTATTGTCTGATGGAAGCATAGTAAAACCTGCAATGGGTGGACAAGAAAACAATAAGTATTATGATTTATGTTTAGGCGGAGTTGTTGGATATTCAAAGGGAGATCTTTCCTATTCGAATGTAATGTCTTCTGTTGACATTAATATTGGCCGCAATAAGTACTGCATTCTTAACAATTTGAATGTCGGTGGTATTGCCGGCATTATAAGACCCGTAGATATTTCTTATAATAACTCTTCGCCAAGGATCAATTTAACGAATCTCACTTTCGAAGGAAGCATTTTAGCTTATGGGGGGAATGTATATAGTGGTGGTATTGCTGGGTTGATTAATCATTCTAACGTAAGTAATGTTTTTGTCGGGAATTCCACACCATCAGATTTTTCAGGGAATGCGTATGGTCGACTCTCTTTCGGGTTGGTTTCAGGGGTTATGGAGAATTCCCATCTTGAAAAAGCGCGTGTGATTGCAGATACGGTATTCGCTGGCTCAATTAGCACAAGCAAAAAAGTATCTTTCAACCTTGGGGGAGTAGCTGGGATGTTGAAAAATTCAGTAATATCTTTGTGTATTTCTGATATTTCATTTGAATTACGTAATGGAACATATTTTTATGCAGGAGGAATTGCGGGAGTATGTTATGACTCAGATATCGTTGGTGCTGTTTCTGAAGGGGGAATATCGATTGTATCTTCCGGTCAAACAGTCCTGAATATTAGAGATTATGATTTTAAGTACAACATGGTGGCCATTGACTTAGCAGATTATAGCAGAAATGCAAAAAATGGAGGCATTGTTGGGAGAGTTGAAGGTCAGTGTCAAATAGCTGACTTATCAAGTGAATTTCAGTCATACCAACCTTTGTTTGGGGAGACGGCAAATAGATTAGAGATAGTAATTTTGAAGAAGGGAGACACTTTTCTTGATGAATGGATTGAAGAATCAGGATACGATAGAAACCTAATGATAATAACTGAAACTTTTTCAAAAGATGCAGCTGAGGATGAACAGCAATACACAATTAATCACTTCTATGAAGTGGAAGATAATCTGAAACTAACGTTCAGAGAAATCAATGCGAAGGTCTGTATAGATCGTGCAGAGTGGCAATTGGCTGGAAGGAACCTTGAGAATGGGGAACTAGGGAAAGCCCAAGTTGATCTCACCGCCCATGATGCTTTGAAGCTTTCAATAGAAACGGAGATAGATTAATTTTTTTAGAAATATTTTGCTCATTCTATTCACTGGTGTATAGTGAAATATTAGGTTAACTTTTTTAGAAATATTTTGCTCATTCCATTACCTATTGAATAGTGAAATATTAGGTATAAAGAATATCGTTATTTCCAAATTCAATTTATTAAAATATTAGAATTATTTATTTTTTTCTGATTCTTTTTTGAAAGTACAGGTGTTTTAAGTCTTTGCATTTGCCAATAAGACAAAGCAGTACTATAATTAGGTTATATTTAGTAGGTCTCAGGAAAATAAGGAGAAAACTTATGCGTATAATGGTCAACAATGTGGAGATGGATTTTGAAAAAAATTCCTTAATAGCTGATATAGCAAAAAATGTTTTAGGGGAAAATTTCAAAAAAATATATGTGGCAAGGTACAATAACAAGATTGTGGACTTGTATTCTCCTGTTCTGGAGGAAGGAAGTATAGAATTTTTAGGGTGGGAATCTGAAGTAGGGAAGAAAGCTTATAGGCATACTAGTTCTCATATTTTGGCCCAGGCAGTAAAAAGACTTTATCCGGAGGTAAAGGTTGCGATTGGCCCAGCCATCCAGGATGGATTTTATTATGATTTTGATTTTCTTAATCCTATCACATCCTCTGATTTGGCAGGGATTGAAGAAGAGATGAAAAAGATAATAAAAGAAAGGATACCTGTGATTAGACAAGAATTATCTAGGGCTGAAGCCATAGATGAGTTTTCGAAAAAAGGTGAAATATATAAGGTTGAATTGATAAAAGATTTGCCGGAGGAAGTAACAATTAGTATCTACAGACAGGGCGATTTTTCTGACTTGTGTGCTGGACCACACCTTCCTAACACCTCGTATGTGAAAGCATTTTCGCTTACTTCTATCACTGGTGCGTACTGGAGAGGAGATGAAAAAAAGAAGATGCTGACCCGTATTTATGGGACATCATTTGATACAAAGGAAAACATGGAAACCTATTTGGAAGGTGTTAGAGAAGCTCGTTCTAGGGATCATAATAAAATTGGACGCGAACTAGGTTATTTTATGACTGATGAAAATATAGGGCAAGGGCTTCCATTATTAATGCCTAAAGGAGCCAAGCTATTTCAGGTGCTTACTCGTTTTGTTGAGGATGAGGAGGCCAGAAGAGGATATTTGTTAACGAAAACCCCTTTTATGGCAAAAAGTAAATTATATAAAATTTCTGGTCACTGGGATCATTATAGAGAAGGCATGTTTGTTATTGATAATGAAGACGAAAATGAAGTACTTGCACTAAGGCCAATGACGTGTCCATTCCAGTATACCATTTATAATAATGGGCTGAAGTCCTACAGGGATCTGCCCAAAAGATATGCAGAGACCTCAACTCTGTTTAGAAATGAAGCCAGTGGAGAAATGCATGGCCTTATTAGAGTAAGACAATTTACTATTTCAGAAGGCCATCTGGTTTGTACCCCATCTCAATTGGAAACAGAGTTCAAGGGATGCTTGGAGCTTGTAAGATATATGCTTAAGGCAACAGGATTGGATAAAGACGTATCATACAGATTTTCAAAGTGGGATCCTCAAAATACAGAAAAATATATAAATGATCCAGTTAAATGGGAAGAAGCTGAGTCAGTAATGAAGACAATTCTAGACCATTTAGGACTTACATACAAAGTTGCAATCGGTGAAGCAGCTTTTTACGGGCCCAAGTTGGACATACAAATAAAAAATGTATTTGGTAAAGAGGATACGATTATTACTATACAGGTTGACCCATTTTTAGCCGAAAGATTTGATATGTTTTATATCGACGAAAAAGGGAATAAAGCAAGACCATATATTATTCATAGAACTTCTATAGGATGCTATGAAAGAACCATGGCGTTGTTACTAGAAAAGTACAACGGTGCTTTGCCTCTTTGGATGGCTCCCGAGCAGGTTCGTGTTCTAAATATAACGGACAGAACTTTGGAGGATGCAAAAAAGATATGTGATAATTTATTGGCGGAAGGGATTAGGGCGACCGCGGATACAGCAAATGAAAAAATTGGTTATAAAATAAGGATGTCTCAAATGGATAAAATCCCTTACATGGTTGTCATTGGAGATAAGGAAAAGGACAGTAACTTGTTGTCCGTTAGGTCTCGAAAAGATGGTGATTTAGGATGCATGACTTATGAAGACTTTTTGTTAAAGATTAAGAAAGAAATAAAGGATCTTAATCTAGACTAAGATTCTGCCAAAAGCATTTGAGAGTTACCCGAGAGGAATAAAGAGGGGATAAAAAATAATGGCGAACATATTAATTATAAACTGTTTGACACAATAATTCACAGGTGATATTATAAAAAACGAAGCAGAACATTTCTCACCAGATGCAATTGCGCAGAATGGTTTCTAGAGGTAATATGATTATCTACGAAAGAGTGTTTTGTTATCAAAACACTTTTTTATTTATATGAGGATATTCAAAGAGAATAAGGAGGACAAACTCATTTTTAAGGAATTAGCAAAGAATTATGAGATTCATTCAAAAGAGGTTAGGCTAATAGACAGTGAAGGAAACATGCTTGGTATTTTCACTTTGGCTGAAGCGCAAAAGAGAGCAAATGAGAAAGGTTTGGATTTGGTGGAAATTTCTCCTACAGCTACCCCGGTTGTTTGCAAGATAATGGATTATGCTAAATACAAATATGAAAGAATCAAGCAGGAAAGAGAAGAAAGAAAAAAGCAGGTGAACATTGAGCTTAAGGAGCTTTGGCTTTCTGCAGTTATAGATATAGGTGACTTAAAAACCAAGGCAAAGAAGGCTAGAGAGTTTATTGAGAATGGAGACAGGGTTAGATTGAGCATCAGAATGAAGGGAAGACAACTTGCCCATCCTGAACTTAGTATGGATGTAATGAAGAATTTCTACGAAATGGTATCCGATATAGCTCAAATAGAAAAACCCCCTATCAGAGAAGCAAGGACGGTGGCAATGATAATTGCCCCCGCAAAAAAGACAAAATAGGCAAAGGAGGAACAAAGTTATGCCCAAAATGAAATCACATTCCGGAGCAAAAAAACGTTTTACTTTCACCGCTAGCGGTAAATTGAAGCATGCTCAGCAAAACAAAAGACATATTTTAACAAAAAAGACAGGTAAGAGAAAGAGACAACTCCGTGCAACCGGCTATGTCGATACTACTCAAGAAAAAACAATCGCCAACATGATCTGCGGGCAGAAATAGGAGGAGCTAGAAATGAGAATAAAGAGAGCTGTTAATTCTGTAAAGAATCGTAAGAAAGTCTTAAAACGTGCAAAAGGTTACTTTGGAAACAAAAGTAAGTTGTATAGAGTCGCTAATCAAGCAGTAATGAAATCTATGCAATATGCATATGTTGGCAGAAGATTAAGAAAGAGAGATTTTAGAAGTTTATGGATAACTCGTATAAATGCTGCGGCAAGATTGAACGATATGTCGTATAGCAAATTGATGTATGGGCTAAAGACAGCAGGGATTAACTTGAACCGTAAAGTACTAGCAGATATAGCCGTAAATGATTCGGTTGCGTTTTCTGGGCTATGCGAGCAGGCAAAAGCTGCGATAAAATAAATTCTTGGCTTCCGCAAAGGAAGCCTTTTTTTATTAAGAAAACTTGATGGGTACCCCTTTATAAAATTAAGTGCTATAAGAAAAAGTGTTAATTGGGAAACGGTTATGATTATTACTTCAAATACAAACAATAAACTAAAAATTTTAAAGTCTTTGTTTGATAAAAAAAATAGGGAAGAACTAGGATTATTTTTGGCCGAAGGACAAAACACCCTGAAAGAGTTGGACCCGAGTTATATTTTAGAAATCTTTGTAGCCGAAACAGCTTATTCTAAAATCCGCGCAGAGATTGATGCTAAGCTAGCAGATAATCATAAAATATCTTTATTTATCGTTTCAGATGTCATTTTTGATAAAATATCCGACACGGTCAGTCCTGCTGGACTAATAACAGTTTGTAGAGTTAAGGAACCACAAGATATTAGTTCGGGAAATATAGCTGTATTGGACCGAATTAGGGACCCAGGGAATTTGGGTACCATACTTAGGAGTGCAGAAGCTCTTGGGATAAAAGATTTGATTTTAGTTGATTGTGTCGATATATATAATCCCAAAGTTGTCCGTGCATCACTAGGTTCGATATTTGCACTTAATATAATCACGTGTTCCGATTCTTCCACTGCATTAAAAGTCCTTGAAGGAATAGATATTTTTGCACTATCCATGTCAGGACAATCAATATATGATTTTACCCCAAAGAGTCGTATCGCGATAGTAGTTGGAAATGAGGCTTCAGGAGTTTCCGATGATTTTCTGCTTGCTTCAAAGGGAATTATATCCATTCCGATGGCTGGGAAAATGGAGAGTTTAAATGCAGCTGTTAGTTTTTCAATAGCAGTATCATTTTTAGAAAATAATAAGGGGAAAGATTTTTTTGAGTTGTTTAAGTAAGGTTATTTCGGGATAAAACTTTAAAACCATTATTTACCACTTCAGATTATAAAAATCAAAATAATACTTTATTTTTCTTTTCGCAAAAGAGCGAAACAGTACAAAATTTCAGAAATTGTACTGAATTAATTATTTAAATATATGATAAGAATGTATTCCCTATTTCAATATAGTAGATAAATTATGTTAGATTATGTTATATTATTTTAGTTAGGCGCGCGAGAAAAAGTCGTATTATTATTATAAAACTTCTTTATTTCGACTCTTGAATTGCGCCAGGAGGATTATATTATGTCAGGACATAGTAAATGGGCAAACATCAAGCAAAAGAAGGGTAAGACAGATGCTGCAAGAGGCCATTTGTTTACGAAAATTGGGAGAGAAATTTCTGTGGCTGTTAAGGCAGGGGGCCCTGATCCCGATTCTAATGCGAAACTTAGAGATGTAATAGCTAAAGCAAAACAAAACAATATGCCAAATGATAATATTGCACGCTCCATCAAAAAAGCCAGCGGAGAAGGTGGGGGCGTAGATTATGAAGCAATAGTATACGAAGGATATGCTCCGGGTGGAGTTGCCGTTATTGTGGAAACACTTACGGACAATAGAAATCGTACTGGAGGAGAAATAAGACATCTTTTTGATAAGTTCGGGGGTTCCTTAGGACAAACTGGATGCGTAAGTTATATGTTCAAAAGAAAAGGTGTTATTCTGGCCGATAAAACGATATCCGAGGATGATATGATGATGTTGGCCCTAGAGGTGGGTGCAGAGGATATAATCACAGATGAGGATGTATTTGAAATTTATTGTTCCACTCAAGATCTTTTTGACGTTGCCGAGAAACTGAAGGCTGGAGGAGTAACTATATTGTCTCAGGAGGTGGATATGATTCCAGATAACGAAGTTAATCCTGAAGGACATGAAGAGACAGTAAAAAAATTAATTAACATGTTGGACGAAAATGATGATGTTCAAAATGTATATCATAATGCAATTTTGCCCGAAGAAGAGGAAGAAGAATAGGATTAATACCTTAGACAGGTGTGCAAGGTAGAAGAGAGTAAGTCATAAAAGTAGGAAAAGCGAGATAATATTCATAGATATTGGTTTATGAATTAAGAGGGAAATATATTATGAGTCTTGTAGCAAATATATGTGAAAACGCAAAGAAAGCGGCTAATACGTTTGCTGGCATTTCAAAAGATGTCAAGAACTCTATTTTATTGTGCCTTAAGAATCTAATTGAAGAGAATTGCGAAATGATTATTTCTGCCAATAAAAAGGATTTGTTGCTTGCGAAAGAGACCGGTAGAAATCAAGCTTTTTTGGATAGACTTACTTTAACAAATCAAAGAATAAAGGAAATTTCTGAAGGTCTTGATGCAATTATTTCGTTAAAAGATCCCGTAGGAGAGATTGTTGAAGAATATGTTTTGCCCAACGGATTGAATGTAAAGAAAACTAGAGCTCCTCTAGGAGTAATTGCGATAATATTTGAAGCACGACCAAATGTGGCTATAGATGCCGCTGCTTTATGCATAAAAAGTGGAAATGGAGTAATACTTAGGGGTAGCAAAGACAGTACCGAAAGTGTCAATATCTTGGTTTCTCTTATAAAAAAAGCATTAGAAGAAAATGGAATTTCAGAAAATCTAGTTGGGTTAATTGATAGCTCTGACAGGAGTACCTCTGTAGACGTACTAAAACAAGACAAATATATTGATGTAGTCATACCCAGGGGAGGAGAGTCACTTAAAAAAGTTGTTCTTGAAAACGCAACTATGCCAGTTATCGCATCTGCTGGTGGAAATTGTCATATATATGTTTCAAAAACAGCAAAAATAGATTTAGCAAAACAAATAGTAATTAATTCTAAAACAAACAGACCCGCGGTATGTAATGCTCTAGAGACCCTTCTAGTGGATAAATCAGTAGCCACATCGGTTGTTCCTTTGATGTGTAGTAGTCTTTTAAAAGAGGGTGTAGAAATTAGAGTTTCTGAAAGAGCAAAAGAGTATTATCCTCAAGGAATAATAGTAACTTACGAGGAAATGTATAAAGAATATGATGATTTGATAATAAAGATAGAGGTAGTGGATGGAATAGATGAAGCTATTTCTCACATCAATCATTTTGGCACACATCATAGCGATGGGATAATATCTGAGGATGTTGTTGAGATAGAAAAATTTATGAAAGAGGTAGACAGTAGTGCTTTATATTTAAACGCTTCTACTAGATTCACCGATGGTTTTCAACTTGGTCTGGGAGCTGAAATGGGTATAAGTACCCAGAAGCTTCATGTTAGAGGTCCTATTGGACTCAAGGAGTTAACCTCTACTAAATATTGTGTATATGGTAATGGCCAGATAAGAAACTGATTATAGAATAAAGAAGGATATATATGAGACGAATAGCATTGTTAACGAGTGGAGGAGATGCTCCAGGAATGAATGCCGCCATAAGGGGAGTTGTTAGATGTGGAAACTATCTTCACATGGAAGTATATGGCATTGAAAGAGGGTATGATGGACTGATCAAAGGAAATTTGAAGAGGATGGATAGTCGATCAGTATCAGATATAATTCAAAAAGGTGGGACAATTCTTAAAACCGCAAGATGTCCCGAATTTAATGAAGAAAAAGGTATTAGAGCTGGTGCAGAAGTTTTAAAAGCGTATGGAATTGAGGGACTAGTAGTAATTGGAGGAGATGGGTCGTTTAGAGGGATGAGCGACTTGAATAAATTATGTGGGATTCCTTCCGTTGGTATACCGGGTACAATAGACAATGACTTAGCCTACACAGATTATACTCTTGGTTTTGACACTGCGGTGAATACTGTAGTTGATGCGATCAATAAGCTCAGGGATACTATGACCTCCCACGATAGGGCATGCATAATTGAGGTTATGGGAAGAAAGTGTGGAGATATTGCCTTGTTTTCTGGAGTTGCTGGTGGAGCTGAAAGTATAGTTGTTCCAGAACATGAATATAACATAGATATTATTTGTGATAAAATGCGCAAGAATGCAATAAAAGGAAAGGTATCAGATATTATTGTATTAGCAGAAGGGGTTTGTTCTTGTGATGAACTTAAAAAAGAAATAGAATCAAGAATAAATATAGTTGTGAGAACTGTTAAACTCGGATACATTCAAAGAGGGGGTTCGCCAACAGTAGGAGACAGGATTTTTGCAGCAAGATGTGCAGATCTTGCGGTTAACTTACTTGCCGGAGATATTCAGGATAGCAGAGTGGTTGGAATATCTGGGGGAAAAATGGTTAGTTTAAACGTAGATGAAGCTTTAGCAATGAAAAATGAATTTGATGAAAAACTTTATAGTATTGCTGGGAAACTAGCTTTTTAGGAGGTCGAAAATGAAAAATTTAAAAGGTGCATGTATGTTCGGACAGTCAGGAGGGCCTACTTCTGTTATTAATGCCAGTGCTGCTGGTGTTTTTATCGAAGCCTTGAGCCAAAAGAATATTACAAAAGTATACGGTCTAGCTCATGGAATTAAAGGCTTGTTAGAGGAAAACTTTTACGATATGGGTAAGGAAGAAGAAAAGGAATTACTTTTGCTTAAAAACACCCCTTCTTCAAATTTAGGTTCGGTAAGATATAAATTAAAGGATTCTTCTGTTGATGAAACAGATTACAAAAAAATATTAGAAGTCTTCAAAAAGTATGATGTGAGATATTTTTTCTACAATGGCGGTAATGACAGCATGGATACTTGTAATAAAATATCAAAATACTTAATTAAAGCCGGGTATGATTGTAATATTATTGGCGTTCCAAAAACCATTGACAATGACTTGTTTGGGACTGATCACTGCCCTGGATATGCATCTGCTGCAAAATATATTGCAACAACTTTGATGGAGCTAAATTTAGACGCAAAGGTTTATGATAAAGGACAAGTAGTTGTTATTGAAATAATGGGAAGAAACGCTGGGTGGTTGACAGCCGCAGCAAGTTTAGCGGGGTACAAGGGCCTTGGTGCAGATTTAATTTATTTGCCGGAAGTTCCTTTTTCAGTAGAAAAATTCAAAAAAGATGTTAAGAGAGTAATGGATGAAAATGGAGGAAAGTGTATAGCTTGCGTGTCAGAGGGAATTAGAGATAAGGATAAAAACTTTATTGTTGAAAAATTATCCCAAGAAAAGGCAAAAGATAATTTCGGACATACTCAACTAGGTGGTTTAGCTATTCAGCTTGCTGATTTAATCAGCCAGGAATACGGGGTAAAGGTTAGGGGTGTTGAGTTCAGTCTTATGCAAAGATCTGCTGCGCACTTGGCCTCGGGAGTTGATGTTGAGGAAGCTTTTTTGGCTGGAAGAGAAGCGGTCAAGGTTGCATGCGCTGGAATAACAGACAAAATGGTTGCATTTGAAAGGGATATGTCAAGTGGAAGCTACAAATGTGTTTTCAAGCTACTCCCCTTGGACGTTGTTGCTAATGCGGAAAAAACGGTTCCATTAGAGTGGATAACTGAAGATGGCATAGGTCTAAAAAAGGAATTTATTGATTATGCTCTACCGTTGATTCAAGGGGAAAGTAAAGCTCCTTTGGAAGATGGATTGCCTAGGTTTTCTAAATTGAAAAAGATTCAAGCTGGTAAATAGCGGTATATATGAGTTTGCCCCAACCCGGGAAACGCGCCGCTATTGAAGGCGGGTTGCCCGGGTTTATTTTTTGAATCAAAGAATTAACTGATATCGATGGATGTGTTTATGATCACGAGAAATGCTTCTGATATGAAAGCAAATTACTTTTTAGTAAACATATTACATAAGGATTAAATACGAATGAAAAAAATAAGTAAGAAGCTATTATTAATTATTATTGGGTCACTTCTTGGTGTTTCCCTAGTTTTAGGATTAACCTTAGGTCTTACTTTAGTTTTGAAAACACCCCTTCCATTTGTCGAAGAAGTTAAAGGAGAACCCGATTATACGATTGTTATTAGTTGGGAAAAAATAGCTGGAGCGAAGAACTATTATGTTCAATATGAATATACCGAAATTTACCCAGGAAATATTGAAAATCAAGTAGTAGACACTAACTCGATTTCCATCAAGAGGGTCCGAGGAATAGTGAAATTTCGAGTTAAAGCATTATCATTAAGGGATTCTCAGAGCAGTTCATATTCCGAATGGGTGGAATATGATGTTGAAGGGTTGAAACTCCCAATTTTATCTCCTTTTGACTTAATTTACACAGAAAATGGTTGGAAAATCGATAATAATTTCAGCCCGGTTCACTATACATACAAGGGAGAGGTCAAGACAGTAGTTTTTTATGAACTCACTGACAACTTCAATAGCGAACCAACAATTGTCTCATACAATGAACTGGTAGGGGAAGATTCATACCCATTCAACCCCCCGCCTGGAGAAATCATATTTCGTTTTAGACCGGTGAATTTTACCTATTTTAATGAAGTAGTTATATATGAGCCTATAGAACTATATGAGTTATATGATGAAGCGAGTTCGTACGTGGAAATTATCCACATTACCCCAGAGTGATATGGAGGATGAAAAATCGATAAAATAGAAAAAGACAAAAATAGTTAGTAAGTGTAGAAATTCAAATTTTAAATAAGGATATGTATGAAAAGAGAAGATATAAGAAATATAGCAATAATAGCACACGTAGATCATGGCAAGACGACTTTAGTTGATTCAATGCTAAGGCAGGGTGGGGTTTTTAGAGATAATCAAATTGTTCAGGAATGCGTTATGGATAGCAATCCCCTTGAAAGAGAAAGAGGCATTACAATTTTAGCGAAGAATACTTCTTGTTATTACAAAGATGTAAAAATCAATATTGTAGACACCCCCGGGCATGCGGACTTTTCAGGAGAAGTGGAAAGAGTATTAAAAATGATAGATGGGGCGATCCTTCTCGTCGATGCTTATGAAGGCCCAATGCCTCAAACGAGGTTTGTTTTGCAAAAAGCACTAGAAATGAATCACAAGATTATTATTTGCATCAACAAGATAGATAAACCAGGTACAAGATTGGATGAGGTTCTTGAGGAAATATATACCCTTTTAGTGGATTTGAATGCAAATGACGAACAAATAGACAGTCCTGTTATTTATTGCTCAGGCAGGGAAGGAAGGTCTTCTTATTCCCCTAATTTTAAAGGAGAAAATCTTTTGCCGTTATTTGATACTATTTTGAAACATATAAAGGCTCCAGAGGGGGACGAAAATGCCCCTCTTCAATTGCTTGTTTCTTCAATTGACTATAATGAGTATGTCGGAAGAATCGGAATCGGCAGAATTGAGAGAGGGACCATGAATCAAAATCAGGAGGTTTCAATAGTGGATTTCCACAATCCAGGTTCCGTGGAGAAGGCAAAAATTACCAACATATATCAATTTTCTGGGCTAAATCGAATCCCTGTACAGCGCGCACAAGTAGGGGACATAGTAAGTTTCTCAGGGGTTGGGGATATTACGATAGGAAAAACATTGTGTGACAGCAATTGCTTAGAGCCAATAAACTTTGTTAAGATTTCTGAACCAACATTACAAATGACGTTTTCAGTTAATGATAGTCCTTTTGCTGGAAAGGAAGGCAAATATGTAACTTCAAGACATCTAAGGGCGAGACTCTATCGTGAACTTTTAAAGGATGTTTCATTACAGGTTGTTGATGGGGACACCGCGGATAGCTTTAAGGTTTCTGGAAGAGGAGAAATTCATCTTTCTATTCTGATCGAAAATATGAGAAGGGAAGGCTACGAATTTCAAGTATCTACCCCAATAGTAATAACAAAAGAAATAAAGGGCGTGTTAAACGAACCTATCGAAAGATTATATGTTGATATCCCGGAAAGATGCGTTGGGAACATTATGGAACATATGGGAAGAAGACAGGGAGAACTTCAAAATATGGATTCGATGAACTCTAGAGTTCGCTTGGAATTCCTTATTCCCGAAAGAGGATTGTTGGGGTATCGAAGTGAGTTTCTTACCAATACAAGTGGTGAAGGAGTAATGAATACAATTTTTCACGGCTATTCTCCTGTAAAAGGAGAAATGCCAAGGAGAAGGAACGGTGCCTTAATTGCTTATGAAACTGGAGAAGCCGTTACTTATGGACTTTTTAATGCTCAAGGAAGGGGCACTTTGTTTATACAGCCTGGAACGGCAGTTTATGCTGGGATGATTGTCGGATTTTCTCCGAAGCAGGAAGATTTGGTTGTAAATGTTTGTAAAAAGAAACATGTTACAAATATGAGGGCTGCAGGCTCAGATGAAGCTCTTAGACTAAATGTGCCCAAAATAATGACTCTTGAAGAAAGTCTTGGGTTTATTGAAAATGATGAAATCATGGAAGTAACTCCTAAATCTTTACGTATGAGAAAGAAAGTTCTTTCACATGACCAAAGATTGAGAAACACAATGAAAGAAAGAAGAAGAGAAGAAGCGGAAGATCTGTAAGAAGAACTATATAACCTCTACAAATAAGCAAGCATAAAGGAAGAATCCGCTTATTTGTATTAGAGATTCTTTTAATTAGCAAGTATAAAGGGTGAATCTGCTAATCTGTAATAAAGATGCTTTTCAAAGGCTACAAATTGAAATGAAAGTTGATATGTAGAAGATTAGATACAATATTATACTCTTTAATTCTCTTATGGGATTTCTGTTAATCATATGGTAAAATATATAGAAAGAATTAAGTTTTGTATTTGGAGGAATTAAATGCAACTTGCCTCTTTACGTGATTTTATTAACTCAGGGAATAATATTTACTATACCATAGCTTTGATAGTAATATTGCTTCTCTTTGTCATAGCTATGATTTCCCTTTCGATTTCTCGGAGAAAAAACAAGAAGAAAAGTCTTGCGGAAAAGGGAGCCTCTGATGAGTTGTTGTCAGAGATTAAATCAAAACCTAATTCTCCGCTTGGCGTTTCAGAAGAATCAGAAATAAAAGATTCCTTAGATTGGGAATCGGATCAAGCTGTTTTTGTTCTCCCAGATGAATTGATGGAGGGAGCTTCGGGATATGAAGAAAGCGAAAAGAACGAGGATGATTTGTTCAACCGAGTTACCGGCTATTCTTTAAGTGAGAATCAAGAAGATAAGAAAGAAGATGGAAAGGCCCCTATACGAGAATACGAACCCAAAGGAGAATCTGACTTAACTTCAATAATAATGATTCCGATCAAAGCTAAGGAGAAACACGCAAGGGAAAAAAATAGGAATGTTGAGCCGGAAAGAAAAGAAAGCGTTTTTGAAAAAGACTTTATTTATGATCCTGATACGGCAACAAGGCCTGGAACAATTCAAATATATACTGATAACGCAGCAAAATTTAGATTTAGGCTGAAAGCTAGTAACGGTAGAACGGTTGCTCATTCACAAGGTTATACGCAAAAAATTAATGCAAAAAATGGAATTGAAGCAGTAATATCGGCTGCTAGAACGGCTGATATATCCGACAGGACTATTAAAGATAGCATACCAATAATTGGAAGACCAGTTTTCGAGATATACTTAGATAATGATGGCAAATACCGTTTTAAACTAATTGCAGCAAATGGGAAAAACATATTGGCGAGTCAGGGTTATTTCGAAAAAAAGAACTGTTTAAACGGAATCCAATCGCTTAGAGATATAGTTGCACTGCATGAAATAAAAGATGTCTCAAATATAGTGGAAAAGGAGATCCCTCCCCTTGAAATTGAGCCGATTTCAATAGGAATATATAATAAAAAAGGCTAACAAAGGTAATTTTTGTTTATACAAATTAAGCAAACCGGTTAAGATAACCGGTTTGTATTAATGATAGATGATCTCTTGGAAAGAATGAGAAGTATTAAGGAATACCCTTCTTATGAACAGAATAGGAGGTTAGTACTATTTTTCTTTTAGAAAGATAGACCGAGCTATAGCAAAATATTGAAGAAAAATCTTAAAAAATATATGGAAAAAGACGATCTTATTACGTTACTTTAATTAGCGTATATTGACTTAAAGAAGGGTATGGTATAGAATATCTATTGTATATTGGAGGAGTTTTGGATATTGTAATTTTAGATGGATATTGTTTGAACCATGGAGACCTTAATTGGGATGGGTTCTCATCTTTAGGAAACGTAAAATATTTTGATCGTACACCTTATGAGATAATACCAGAAAGAATGGGTAATGCCTCAATTTTAATTACTAACAAATGTAATATTGACAAAGATTTGATTGACAGGTTACCTTGTTTGAAATATGTAGGGGTTTTGGCAACTGGATACAATAATGTTGATTTGGAATACGCAGCACAAAAGGGTATTACCGTAACCAATATCCCCACTTATGGGACAGAGAGTGTTGTCCAAATGGTTTTTGCATTACTCCTTGAGTTATATACTTCTCTAAGATTTCATGCTGATAGTGTGAATAAAGGGGAATGGAGTTCTTGCCCTGATTTTTGTTATTACAAAGATGGTGGATTGAGGGAACTGTTTGGAAAAACCATTGGTATTATTGGGTATGGGAGAATAGGCTCAAGAGTTGGGGATGTTGCCCAAGCATTTGGTATGAACGTTATCGCATTCGATAAGTATCATTCAAAAAAAGAGACTGTTTCATTTCGTTACTCAAGTTCACTTGAAGAGCTGTTATCTAATTCAGATGTAGTGTCTCTTAATTGTCCTTTGACTAAAGAGAATAGAAATATGATAAACAGCGAGTCGTTATCTCTGATGAAGAAAACCGCAGTTTTAATTAATACGGCGAGGGGCCCTCTTGTGGATGAAAAAGCTTTGGCAATTGCCTTAAACGAGGGAATTATCTCTGGGGCAGCGTTGGATGTCCTTTCTCAAGAACCACCTTTAGCAGATAATCCAATAATAACGGCAAAAAATATTGTCATTACTCCCCACATATCCTGGGCCACACATGAGGCTAGGTCAAGGTTAATGGACATAGCTGTTTCAAATTTAAAAGCGTATATATCCGGAATGCCGGCAAATAAAGTAAACTAATTAAGAATTTCGGGAGTAACCCGGTAAAAGGAAGAAAAATGGATAGAATAGCAATAATTGATTTAGGTTCAAATTCAGCCAGAATAGTGATAGCTCAGGTATGTGAAGGGGGATATTTTTCCGTCATTGATGAGCTTAAAGAGCCTGTGAGGCTCGCAAAGGGAATGGAAGTTGATGGTTTTTTGAAGCCGCTTAGAATAGCCCAAACATTAAAAACACTGTCAACATTCAAAACTTTATATGAAAGTCATAATGTTGATAAAGTTTTTGCTTACGGAACGGCTGCAGTAAGAACGGCAAAAAACAGAAATGCTTTTGTAGAAGAAGTCGAGGCGGTATGCGGTATTAAGCTTCAGGTCCTTTCGCAAGAGGAAGAAGCTACATTCGTATATGAAGGTGTGATTAATTCTATGGAGATACCCAAAGGTCTTATTATAGACATTGGGGGCGGAAGCACCAAAATGATTTATTACAATCGCAGAGTAATGATAGCTCAAGACACATTACCCTTCGGAGCGGTTACAATTACTGAGAAGTTTGCGCATATTGAACAACCAGAGGCTAGGGCTGTTGCTATTGAGCAGTTTGTGGGAGATTATTTATCTGGGATTCAATGGTTAAAGGATATTGATCCGGAAACTCAGCTTGTAGGTGTTGGAGGCTCAATAAGAAATCTTGGAAGAATTAGTCGTAAACTAAAGAATTATCCTTTAAATATGGCTCACAATTACATAGTATCCTTCGTAGAATTCGATACAATTTACGATACAATTAAACCTTTGTCCCTGGATAAAATGGCTAGGATAAAAGGGCTTTCAAGTGCAAGAGCCGATATTTTTCCCGCAGCTCTTTCAATAATTCAAGCGTTAAAAAAGGCCACAACTTTCCAAGAAATTATCATAGGTGGAGCAGGATTGCGAGAGGGAGCAATGTTTAGATATGCTGTTCCGGGAATTATTGAGAAACCTATTAGCGACATAACTGGACATAGCATATACACTTTGCTCAACAAATTTGATATGAATCTATCTCATGCTGAGCATGTTTTTGACTTGTCAATGCAACTTTTTAAACAGTTGAAAGTTCTGCATAAACTTCCAAGACCATATATGAAAATACTGCGTGTATCTAGTATGCTCCATGATATTGGCACGAAATTTAAGTTTTATGATCATCATAAGCATTCCATGTATTTAGTAATGAATAGCAATTTATATGGAATCCCACAAAAGGATTTAGTTATGGCGAGTTTGGTAATTGGGTGTCACGAAAAAGAGAGTCTAGAAGAACTTGGGATGGAAAAATATATAGCAATGCTAGACGAAAGTGAAATCGAGGCAGTAAAAAAATTGGGAGTTATTGTTAGAATTGCTGAATGTTTCGATAGATCTAGAGGGGGCTTAATTACCGAGATAAATTGTGATGTTCTTGGAGACAGTGTGATTTTAAAAACCAAATCGAAAGGGGACATTACGCTTGAGATAAAAAATGCTATGAATGCATACCCTGACTTCAAGAGAGCATTCAAAAAAACTTTAGAGATTCTATAAGAAAATATGAGAGTTTTGCTTGCATCTGCCTCTCCAAGACGGAAAGAGATATTATCCCAAATATTTAGTGAATTTGATATCGAGAGCTATAATATCGATGAAAATTTCGTTGGTAAGGATCCGGACGATACAGTATTGCAGATTGCGAAACGCAAGCTAATGGCCGTTCCAGATAAGAACCGATATCAGGTTATTGTTGCCTGCGACACTCTGGTATATCTTGATGGAAAGTATTACGGAAAGCCTAGTTCGAGGGACGATGCAAAAAGAATGCTTACGGAATTATCTGGAAAAACACATAAAGTGATTTCTGGATTAATTGTATTTTTTGAAGGAAAAATAATTGAAAGAGCAATAGTATCAGAAGTAACCTTCAAAAAAATCTCCGAGGGAGATATAAAATTTTACTTAGATAACTTTTCATTTTATGACAAGGCGGGGGCATATGCTATCCAAGATGATATCCTTGTAGAAAAATTATCGGGTAGTTACTACAACGTGGTTGGTTTACCAAAAGAAGAATTGGAAAAAATCATGCTGGAGATAATTAACGAAGGAAAAACAGATGAAAGGTAACAAGAAGATTTTTTTGGATATTGGTTCTCAGTATATATCTTTTTATACCGACTCATGTTTTTTGAGAGAGAGAAATCTCGCTGTTGTGAGAAGGGGATACGGGCTGGAATTGCTGTCTTGTGGTTCGGACACGCTTTCCATGATAAAATCACTTCCCGAACATAGTTACGTAGTGAAGCCTCTCGAAAACGGGTCCATTACTAACCCTGAAGCATTAGAGCTTGTTTTGAAAAGTCTTTTTTCTAAATATTTCAAGAAAAGAATTATAGATAAGTGTCAGGTATATTGCCTTATTCCATGCGGACTCTCTATAGCTGAAAGAGAATCGCTAGAAAAAATTATTAGCACAACTGGTTATAAAGATATTACTCTTGTTGAGAGTATTCTTGGGCTTCTTCCTTATACAGATGGCAAAGCAACAGCAGTAGGGATACTGGGCGCGAGTATGTCAGACATAGGCATAATAGATAGTAGTGGAATTGTTTCGGGCTTATCTATTAATCTTGGAGGAGATAGCATAAACGAAAAAATTAAAGAGATTGTCCTGGACAAAAAAAATCTTAAAATTTCGGGGACAACTTCGGAAAAAATAAAAATCAACTTAGGCTCTTTATACGAAAATGATAAGTCTTTATACGAGGTAGTGGGACAAGATATACTTGACCAACAATTTAGAAAAATCGATGTCAGCGCAGACCATATAAGACCTGCTATACTTCATGCTTACAAAAGATATGTTGATATAATCGAAAGCATTTTGACGACAATTCCCAATAAATCCCTTGGGGAGGTTTCTTTGAATGGATTATTACTTGCTGGGGGAGGCGCAGAGATGAGGGGTGCAATAGATTTTTTTGCAAAATATCTCAAATTACCGATTAGAATTCTTGAAAGACCAGAAATAGCTCATTTAAAAGGCCTAAGTAATTTGGTAAACGATAAGACTGGAAAATATGGGGAGATTTTCGGAAATAATAGATGAGTTTTTCGAAAAAGGGGAGGAATATATGAGGAAAGAAGAAATCAAAAAGCAATTATGGACAATACCTAATATCATTACTTATTTTAGGTTATTTTGTATTCCTTTTTTTATTTGGTGCACCGTTGATAGGGCAACTTACATTTCCTGGGGGGATTATTCTTTTCCAATAATAGGGATGATAATAATGGTAGTTGCAGCTACTTCTGATTTATTCGATGGGATGATAGCAAGAAAGTTTAATCAAGCTACTGCTATCGGAGCTGCTCTTGACCCTATCGCCGATAAACTTATGCATATTTCTGCTTTGTTATCCCTTACAATAATTGGATTCGTCCACTGGGGATTTGTGATCGCACTTATTCTGAAAGAACTTCTAATGATAATAGGGGGTATATTTTTGGTTAAATATAGCCAGCCGATAAAGGCAAATTATGTTGGAAAAGTTGCCTCAGCTTTATTATCCTTTGGTGTATTTATGTCATTTTTCCATGAGTTTTTTAGAGATAAAGCTTTTTATTCGGACTGGATTGTTATAGGAATTTCTTTAATAATAACTTATGTGGCTTTTGCTGGATATCTAAAACAAGCAATTCCTGTTTTTACTATTGTGTTAAAAGCTTTGAAGGAAGGGAAGGATCCCAATGATGTTTTTGAAGCTAGGGCAAAAGAGATGTCTAAGGCTTCGCAAAAAGATGAAACGGATAAATCTACCAATAATAATTATACCGTTTCACAAGAGAAAGAAGATAAAATGATGGAAAATGAGAATACATTAGATAATTAGTTTTTTTAGACCCTAGTTGTTGAGTAGGTTAATTAAAGAGGAACAAAATATATTTTTGATAATTTACTCATTGCTCTATCATTTTTGAATATTAAGCGATTATGGTTTCTTTTAGAGACACAATTCGCTTCTGTGTAGTATTATGTTAAATATACTACCTTGGAATTGACTCAATAATATGTTGAAGAGAGTATTTTTCTTATTTTGAGTTAATTACGATTTGAAAGATAAAAATATTTGTGTGATTGGTGCGAAAGAACAATGGAGGGAATAGATGGCTTTATCAAATAAGTTCGATCCAAAAAGTTTCGAAGAAGAAATATATAAAATATGGGAAGAGAATGGGTATTTTACCCCAACAATTGCAGAGGATAAGAAACCTTTTTGCATTGTTATTCCGCCTCCTAACATTACTGGGCAACTCCATATGGGGCATGCACTGAACAATACTATCCAAGACATCATTATTAGACATAAAAGAATGCAAGGGTATTCTACTTTATGGTTACCTGGTACAGACCATGCTAGTATAGCAACCGAAGTCAAAATCGTTGAACAACTTAAATCGGAAGGCCTGACAAAAGAAGGGATTGGAAGGGAAGAATTTTTAAAAAAAGCTTATCTTTGGAAGGACAAATACGGTGGAAGAATCGTTGGACAGTTGCGCCGGCTTGGAAGCTCATGCGATTGGACAAAAGAAGCTTTTACGATGGACCAAAGATGTTCCAAAGCAGTCAGAGAAGTCTTTGTAAATTTGTATAATGAAGGGCTTATTTATCGAGGGAGTCGCTCTATTAATTGGTGCCCAAGTTGTCATACAGCGCTCTCTGATGCTGAGGTTGAATACGAAGAGAAAAAGAGTAATCTTTGGTATATAAGGTATCCATATGCGGATAATTCTGGATATTTAGTAGTTGCAACAACAAGACCAGAAACTATGTTAGGTGATACAGCTGTTGCGGTTAATCCTCAAGACCTAAGATATAAAGATAAAATCGGAAAAAATATTATCTTACCTTTGACAAATCGAGAAATTCCAGTTATTGCAGATGATTATGTAGAAATTGGATTTGGAACGGGGGCGGTCAAGATAACGCCTGCCCATGATCCTAACGATTTTGAAATTGGCCAAAGGCACTCTCTTGACTCGATATGTGTAATTGATGAAAGTGGTATCATTAATGAAAATGGATTAGCATATTCTGGTTTGACTCGTGAAAACGCCAGAAAAAGAGTCGTTGAAGATTTAACGAGTAAAGGATTCATTGAAAAAATTGAGAAATATAACCATAATGTTGGGGAGTGTTACCGTTGTAAAACTGTAATAGAACCAAGAGTTAGTAAACAATGGTTTGTAAAGATGGATGAGCTTGCGAAACCAGCTATAGCTGCAGTAAAAGCAAAAGAGACTTCATTCATCCCGTCTAGATTCTCAAAGATATATTTTAACTGGATGGAGAATATAAAAGACTGGTGCATTTCCCGTCAATTATGGTGGGGACACAGAATTCCTGCCTGGTACTGTGAAGAATGCGGGGAGATTATAGTTTCAAAAGAAGACCCATCTGTATGCCCTAAATGCAATAGCTCCAAGATCTCACAAGATGAAGACGTCTTAGATACTTGGTTTAGTAGTGCATTATGGCCCTTTTCTACGTTAGGTTTTCCGGACAAGACAAAGGAACTTGATTATTTTTATCCGACAAATATCTTAGTTACAGCATATGATATTATATTCTTTTGGGTCGCAAGAATGATTTTCAGTGGGATTGAACATATGGGAAAGGTTCCTTTCCCTGAGGTGCTTATCCATGGCATTGTAAGGGACGGACAGGGCAGAAAAATGAGCAAATCTCTTGGAAATGGTGTCGATCCTATTGAGATGATTGAAAAATATGGTGCTGATGCTCTAAGGTTAAGCCTTTGCATGGGTGTTGCCCCAGGATCTGATGTTAGATTCAGCGAAGACAAGATAGAACCAGCAAGAAACTTTATCAATAAACTTTGGAATGCTTCTAGATTTGTGTTGATGAATTCAGAAAATGCAGAGATTAGCAAGATGTCTTTTGAAAATTTAACTTCAGCAGATAAATGGATCTTACATAAGTTAAATGTTATTGCGAAAGAAGTAAATCGTAACCTAAAAAAATATGAATTGGGACTGGTGGCTTCCAAGTTGTATGATTTTGTCTGGAGTGATTATTGTGATTGGTACATTGAAGCCGCAAAGAGCACATTGTATGGAGAAAATATTGTGGCAAGAAAGAACACTCTTTCGGTTTTAAATTACGTGCTTAAAACTATTTTAAAACTAATACATCCATTACTTCCGTTTGTTACAGAAAAAATTTGGATTGAATCGGGTGAAAACGGGACTATAATGCTCCAGAGTTATCCTGAGTATCAAAAAAAGCTGGTTTCAACCCAAGCCTACGAGGATTTCGAGTTTATAAAAGAGATAATTAGATCAATTAGAAACTTGCGTGCGGAAATGGGAGTAGAAGCAAACAAAAAGCTTCCAATATTTATTATATCTAATAAGGAAAAATGTGTTTTGGAAAATTCGGAATACTTGAAAAGATTGGCAAATCTTAGTATGGTTACAATTCTAAATGACAAGACAAGTCTTACTCAAAAGACCACAAATATCGTTGTTCCTGACTGTGAAATCTATGTTCCGTTAGGAGATTTGATAGATAGAGATAAAGAGATTGAAAGATTATCGAAAGAGATTCAAAGTGCAGAAAAAGAAATATTTAGGGGCAATTCTATGCTGAATAGTACGGGATTTATTTCTAAAGCCCCTGCTGAATTAGTCTTTTCGGAGAAGGAAAAGTTAGCAAACAACAAGGAAAAAGTTGCCAAACTACGGGCTTTACTAGAAGAGCTAAAGACTGTGGAATGATTATTAGGAGGTTATAGTAAATGAAAGAAAGCAGAATGTGTATTAAATATAGGGTTGGAAAGATAGTGTATGAGGATGATAATTATCAAAATCAACATTATTCCATCGAAGAGATTAGTTCCAGCTCAGGAGTTAAACTAGTTATTACTCCCAAAGAAAAATTAGAATTGATATCTCTGAAACTGATTTATAATCATAAATATGAAACCAGGGATAGATTTTTTGTAAATGGTTATCAATCTTGGACTACAAGTTATGAAGCTTCGGCGGATGATTTTCAAAAAGGGCTTCCATGGATAGTGAAGCTTACTCCCACCGGGAAAAGGTTAGCTTCGACATCAGGAGATTATTCTTTTATTAAATATTCACGAAAACCGGGTGTATTTCATAGCTTTACGTACACTTATATTATAAATGAAGGAAAGACTACTTTATATGGATCTCTCAACGAGAGAACGGGTTTTACTGTTTTTTATGCAGATATGAATAAGTCTAGCTTTATTATAGAAAAGGATGTTGAAGGAGTTTCTATCTTAAAGCCGTATGAATTGATTAATGTAATAAAAATCGAAGGTGGGTATGACGAGGTCTTTGACAAATATTTTGCCGCTCAAGAAGTTAAAAAACCCAGAATAGATCATCTCTCGGGATATACTAGTTGGTACAATTATTTTCAAAATATAAGCCAAGATATTATTCTAAGAGATTTGGAAGGGCTTTATAAAGTAAAGGATTATGCCAATATTTTTCAAATCGATGATGGATATGCCCCTTTCGTAGGAGATTGGCTGGACTCGAATCCAGTTAAGTTTCCGGAGGGCATGAAAAAAATATGTGAAAAAATACACGATAAAGGGTTTTTGGCAGGAATATGGCTTGCCCCATTTAACGTTCAGAAAAAATCAAGGATAGCAAAAGAAAGACCAGAGTGGCTTTTAAAGGATCGTTCAGGCAAACCAATTATTGGATGTATTGCCTGGGGAGGCGCTTATGTGTTAGATATATTCAGTGAACCTGTAAGAGATCATATTAGGAATTTTTTCAATGTAATTTCAAATGAATGGGGCTTTGATATGTTCAAGCTAGATTTTTTATATAGCCAATGCATGAACCCGAGAAATGGAAAGAGCCGTGGACAAATTATGTGCGAGGCAGTAGATTTCTTACGAGAGTGTTTGGGTGATAAGCTTATTTTAGGGTGTGGTGTTCCTCTTGGCCCTGCATTTGGAAAAGTAGATGCATGTCGTATTGGGTGCGACATGGATTTGCAATATTTACCGAAATATTATAACAAACTTAATGTTAATAAGGAGATCCCAAGTGTACAAAACTCAATGACTAGTACAATATTTAGAAGGCACCTTAACGGTAGAGCTTTTTTAAATGATCCGGATGTATTTTTCCTCCGTGATACAAACTTAAAGTTTACCTTGGAACAAAAGAAACTTCTTGCAAAAGTAAATAATATGTTTGGAAATGTACTATTTGTTAGCGACAACATAGGAGAATATTCCCTGGATGCTTTGCAGATTTTGAAAGATGCTCTAAAAAAATCACAGGCAATGATTATTTCTGTGGAGAGTTCAGATGACAAATATTTCACAATTAAATATCTGGAAGGTGGAGAACAGAAAAAAATCTGTTTTGATTTGAATACCGGCAACCAATAATTTCTTTTATTAGGTATCTCTAGATACTAAAACCCTCATATTGTTGAGGGTTTTTTGTTAATAAGGAGGAATAGTTAATTATCCATTGGGGTAACGATCCAACATTGGTTTCCAATAATTCCAAAAGCTTTACTATGCGTGGGATTTTAGGATTTTTCATAGCATTCTAAAAAATATTTTTTTTCAAAAACTCGATTCAGTATATTCTCTTTTTCACCCCCTTATATTTACTTAAATACACGATATCACGATTCAGTATATTCTTTTTTTCACCCCTTTATATTTACTTAAATACACTATATGTTGACAGTAATATATACTTTTGATACACTGTATAGTGTTTTTTAATAATTTTAACTCTATTTTGGAGGTTCTATGCCAGACAAAAATATAATAGCCACTAATTCAGCTACTCCTTTATATGGGGTGACGGATTTGGTGGTACTTGAGGGTCTTGAGGCTGTCAGGCTGCGGCCAGGAATGTATATAGGCACAACCGGGGCGAAAGGCCTTCATCATATACTATGGGAAATTGTCGATAACTCAATGGATGAGGCTGCAAATGGTTATGCAGATACTATAGAGGTTATTGTTTATGAGGACGGATCCGTTTCAGTAGAGGATAATGGGAGAGGTATTCCAATCGAGATTCATCCTAAATATAAAATCAGTGGAATTGAAATGGTGTACACTAAGTTGCATGCTGGTGGAAAATTCGATAACAAGGAATATAAATTTAGTGGAGGACTTCACGGAGTAGGGGCATCAGTTACAAATGCTTTGTCTAAATGGTTGAAAGTTCAGGTGTTTCGCGAAAAAAAGGAATATGTCCAAGAGTTTCACAGTTTTAAAGACGGGAAAAATGTTAAGAGTGGAGTTCCCAAAGGCCCCATTCAATGTGTTGGTCAATCTAAAAAAAGAGGGACAAAGACCACTTTCCTTCCAGATAATGATGTTTTTGAGGGTGTAACTCTTGACAGGCAGACTATAAAACGTAGGATAAGGGAATTAGCATATCTAAATAAAGGAATTAGATTAATCTTTGAGGACAGAAGAGAGAAAAATGAGGAGGGAGATTTTTATCGATATGATTATTGTTTTAAAGGTGGGATATCAGATTTCGTAAAACATCTCAATGAAACAAAAAATCGCCTCTTTGAAAAAGTAATTTATATTAGCGGAGGGTCAGAAAATTTTGAACTTGAACTGGCGATTCAATACAACGATACACCGGTTGAAACAATTATTTCGTACGTAAACAATATACCGACCTCTGAAGGTGGGACACATGAGACTGGTTTTAAACAAGCTTATACCAAATGCTTAAATGATTACGTTAAACGTAATAATTTATTAAAAGCAAAAGACCCTCAATTAATTGGAGATGATTTTAGGGAGGGGATGACTGCAGTACTAAGTATTAGAATGCAGAACATTCAATTTGAAGGCCAAACAAAAACTAAACTTGGTAATCCTGAGGTCAAAGGAATAGTTGAAAGTATAATTAATGAAAAATTACCCGAGTTTTTTGAGGACAGTAAAAACAAGGATCTTCCATCAATTATTTCTAAAGTTGGTATTAATGCTGGCAAAATAAGAGATGCTGAGAAAAAAACGAAGGATGCGATGAGGGCTAAAAATTCTATGAGTGGACAGGCTCTTGCGGGAAAATTCAGCGCGTGTTCAGGGAAAAACCCACTCTTAAATGAACTGTTCATTGTTGAGGGAGAGAGTGCCGGCGGCTCTGCAAGAAAAGGACGAGATAGAAATTTTCAAGCAGTATTACCTTTAAGAGGCAAACCTTTAAATACAGAAACTGCTAAAAAACATGAGTTATTAAGTAATGAAGAAATTAAGACTCTAATTTATGCTATCGGCGCAGATTTTGATAAGGACTTCAATATAGACAATCTCAAATACGATAAAATAATTATTTTAGCTGATGCTGATCACGATGGGGAACATATAAGAAGCTTGCTGCTTACCTTCTTTTATAGACATATGAGGCAATTGATCTCGGAGGGTCATGTATATTTTGGGATGCCTCCTTTGTATAAGGTAGAAAAACGAGGGGTAATTCAATATGCATACGATGACCAAGAGTTAGACAAGATTTTAGAGGATAATAAAGGCAAGGAAAAATTCAAATTGCAAAGATACAAAGGACTTGGAGAGATGTCAGATGTACAGCTTTGGGATACCACACTAAATCCTAAAACCAGAACTCTGATGAGGATTACGGTTGATGATGTTGCTGAAGCTGATAGGATGCTATCAACTTGGATGGGAAACGATGCTCTTGCGAGAAAAGAGTACATAAACGAAAATGCAAATTTTAATAAGATAGATAAATTTGCTGAGAAAATAGGAGGCTAAGATGGCCAGAGAAAAAGATAAGCAATTGTCTTTTGAATTATATAGCAATGTAATTGAAACCCCAATAGAACAGGCTCTGCCTAGATCTATGATGGTTTATTCTGAGCATGTAATTTTGGATAGAGCTTTGCCAAGAATTGAAGATGGATTAAAGCCCGTTCAGAGAAGGATTTTATATACCATGCATGCTCTCGGAATGAAGCCAAATTCTGAGTACAAGAAATCGGCGAGAGTTGTTGGAGATTGTTTGGGTAAATATCATCCCCATGGAGATCAATCTGTTTACGATGCGATGGTGAGGATGGGGCAAGACTTTAACATGAGAAATGTCTTAATCGATGGGCAGGGAAATTTTGGCTCAATAGATGGGGATTCAGCAGCTGCTATGAGATATACCGAGGTTAGGTTAGCCCCCCTTTCTATGGAACTGCTAAGAGATTTGGACAAGAGAACAATTGTTGATTGGAATAGAAACTTTGATGATACGTTGGAGGAACCAGATGTTCTGCCGGGCAGATTTCCAAATTTATTGGTTAATGGAGCTTCCGGAATTGCGATAGGACTTGCAACTAACATCCCATCCCACAATTTAACTGAGGTAATCGATGGATGCATTGCTATGTTGGAAAGACCTCAAATTAAACTTTCTGAGCTTCTTGATATCATTAAAGGCCCTGACTTCCCTACGGGAGGTTTCCTTGTAGCGGGACAGGACATGTATGAAATGTATGACACTGGAAGAGGAAAAGTTCTTTTAAGAGGAAAACTCGAGATAGAAAATACCGAAGGAGGAAAACAAAATATAGTGATAACTGAGATTCCTTTTTCGGCGAATAAGAGTGGAATTATTAGCAGAATATATAGCTTAAAGGAAGAAAAAAAGTTTTCCTTGGAAAACATCATTGATGTAGACGATGAGTCAGACAGAAATGGAATGAGAGTAGTTGTGAGGCTCAAGAAGGGTTCGGACGCTATTAAGATTTTGGATTCATTATATAAAAACACCGATTTGCAGAAAAACTTTAGCGCAAATATGGTTGCTATTGCGAATGGTAAACCCCGACAAATGGGTTTAATCCCAATTTTGAAATATTATCTTGAGTATCAAAGAAAAGTGATTTACAGAAGAAGCCAATATGATATCGGAGTTGCAAAAACACGGGAACATATCTTGGAAGGTTTTAGCATTATTATGCCTGCGATAGATGAGGTAATTTCTATTATCAGAAATTCTTCCAATAAAAATGATGCAAAAAAGAACCTAAGGGATAGATTTGAGCTTTCAAATAATCAAGCAGATGCAATTCTTGCCATTCAATTAGGTAATATTAACAAAATGGATGTTGCAAAGTTTGAAGAAGAATTGAGCGAATTGAGAAAGGAAATTTCAAAATTAACAAGGATCATATCTTCTGTCCGAGAGCAAGACAGAGTTGTTATGGAAGAACTTATTGAAATACGCGATAATTATAAGACAAAAAGACTTACAACCATTATAAAAGATATATCTGATATTGACGTCACTGCTTTCGATCCAACAAAGAGAACTGCAAAAAAGTGTTTTGCCGTAATAGATTCTTTAGGAGGAGTGAAAATTGTTTCGAGCAGGAACTATCTAAGCACTAACAGGGAAATTGAGTGTAATAGTTATAAAGCTTTAGCTAAGCAACTTGCATTAATAGAGACTAATGAAGAAGCCCTTATTTTTAGTAACAAGGGTTACTGTTACAAGTTTGATTCACAAAAAATTAGAGAGAAGCAGTGGGATGAATTAGGTGATCAGTTATCTGACTATTTTGAGACTCAAAGTACAGATGAAAAAGCTGTTAGTATCCTAACCTATAAACCTGAAGACGAAGGGGGACTTCAAAGGGATACATTTGCTTTTACGCAAAAGGGTTATGTGAAAAGAAGCTCTTTACAAAGTTATATAGTGGCCAGAGAAGCATTTCAATACATGAAAATCGCCGAGGATGATTCAGTTATTGGCGTTGAATACGCTATAGATAATAGTACAATTTTCTTCGTATCCTCTGATGGCCAATGTGTAAACTCTGAAACCTCGGATATTCCATGTCAAGGGAGGATTGCCGGAGGGGTAATAGTAATGAATTTAAATGATGGGGAAACAGCAGTATTTGCCTCACAGGCAATAGTAGAAAAATCTTATGATCTTAATGGCAACGAAGAGTATATGCCCCTTGGGGAGATAATAATAATTAACGATAAAGGATACGGCAAAAGGGTAATATCCGCAGAGTTCGCTCCAATGCGACGCAATAGGAAGGGAGTAAGAATTATGGATATCTATAACGAGAATACCAAGGTTATTTTTGCCTCAAAAGTTTTAGAACCCTATGATGTTGTGTTTGTGGATGCCGAAAATAATATTAAACATATTAATTCGGAAGAAATAAGAATTGAAAGTAAGGATACTAAAGGAAGGTCTTTAGTATCCGGAATGAAGATAAGAATGATTTCAGGACATGTTGATAATTTGTAGAAGGTGAATCCCTTTTTCAGGTATAGGAGAACATATGAAACCTTTGGTAGCAATAGTTGGAAGACCTAACGTAGGTAAATCGACTTTTTTCAATAAAGTATCTAAAACGCGTTCAGCCATAGTTAATAACACTCCTGGGGTGACTCGGGATAGGGTTTACGCAGATGCTGATTGGTTGGGGTATAAATTTACTCTGATAGATACTGGCGGAATAGAAATGAAGAGCGATGATTTAATGTGGCGTGAAATTAGAAAGCAAGCTGAGATAGCAGTAGAATTATGTGATATTATCCTGTTCATGGTGGATGGAAAGATCGGTATTAATCCTGGAGATTATGATGTTGCCGATTATCTTAGAAAATCAGGTAAACCAGTGATTCTTGTGGTAAATAAACTTGACGATGGAAAGGATGATGGTATCTACGACTTTTACAACCTTAATATAGGTGCGCCTCATGGTATATCGTCTGAACACAGCTTAGGGCTTGGAGACTTACTAGATGAAATAGTGGCATTTTTCCCTGATTTGGAAAGAAATATAGAGGAAGATCCCAATATTACGAAGATCGCAATTGTAGGAAAACCTAATGCGGGAAAATCTTCCCTTTTGAATAAAATATTAGGGTATGAAAGAGCTATTGTGACAGATATTCCGGGAACAACCAGGGATGCTATAGACACTCCATTTGAAAGAGATGGAAAGAGATACATGTTAATAGATACCGCTGGAATCAGGAAAAAATCTAAAGTGTCTGAAGATGTGGAATATTATAGCGTGGTAAGAAGCATCTCTGCAATTAGGAGAGCGGATATAGTACTGATTGTTATTGATGGGGTTGAAATGATATCCGAACAGGACACAAAAATATGTGGACTTGTCCATGATGCGGGAAAGCCTAGCATAGTGGTGGTTAATAAGTGGGATGCTGTTGAGAAAAACCCTGCGATTACTTTCGAGGTAACGCAAAAGATACTTAAGGAATTAAAATTTATGGACTATTTAAAGATAGCCTTTGTAAGCGCGCTTACAGGAAAAAATGTGGATAAGCTTTTTGATACAATACATGAAGTATTTGATAATTCCTCAAGAAGAATTGCCACTGGGTTATTGAATGATATTATAGGGGATGCTATTATGCTTAATCCTCCTCCGACAGATGAAGGAAAACCAGTAAGGATATATTATTCAACGCAGGTTTCAACAAATCCTCCGGTTTTTGTGTTCTTTGTTAACAATCCAGAAAGAGTTCATTTTTCTTACATTAGATATTTGGAAAATCAGCTTAGAAAAGCCTTTCAATTCGAAGGTACTCCAATAAAACTAATTATGAGATCTCAAGATCAGAAGGAATAGCCCATAGTTAATGTAATATAAAATAAAAATACATTTTTTCATAAGTTTAATACATAAGTTTAATAAATATATAAAATTAGCCATTCATTTAACTTGATTGTCCATTGAAAATACTTTTTTATTTTCTTGTCGCTTTCTCTCAATTCATTTGCATATTTTGGTTTATTTTAAGTATTATTATTAAAACTAACTGATAAGGAGCAATAACATGGACTTCCAAGGAACAGATTTCTTGAAGAATGAATTAAAAAAAGAACAAGAACTTCTTGATATATACAAAGAGAGGAAACTAAACTTGGATATGTCTAGAGGAAAACCATCTACGGCTCAGTTGGATATTTCTTCTTCCTTACTAGATGAATTGACCTCTACTTCCAATTTTGGAAAAATCGATTATAGAAATTATGGGATAAATGATGGTATCTCTGAAATAAAAGAAGTGTTTTGCGATTTGTTAGGGATAAAAAGCGAGGAAATTATTGTATCGGGAAATGCTTCTTTAACTCTAATGTACGATTCATTGCAAAGGGCTTTACAGTTCGGAGTACTAGGGGGAATCCCATGGAATAAACAGGGGTTGATTAAATGGTTATGTCCAGTTCCTGGTTATGATAGGCATTTTGCGATTACTGAGTTATTCGGAATACAAATGATAAATATTCCTATGAAGGAAACTGGCCCTGATATGGATTTAATTGAAGCGCTTATCCATGATGAGTCTGTTAAGGGAATATGGTGCGTCCCAAAATACAGTAATCCACAGGGGATAATCTATAGTGACGATACAATAAAAAGATTTGCTAAATTAAAGCCCAAAGCGCAGGACTTTAGGGTTTTTTGGGATAACGCATACAATGTACATGGGTTGTATGGATTCGATCAAATGTTGGATGTGTTTGCGGAAGCAAAAAAAGAAGGGAATGAGGATCTGTTCTATATTTTTGGATCGACTTCAAAAATTACGTTCGCAGGTGCGGGGGTAGCTTATCTTTATGGGAGTCAAAAAAATATGGATAGCATAAGAAAGTTTATAGGGATACAGACTATTGGTCCTGATAAGTTGGTACAGCTTTCACACGCTCGTTATCTTAAAAACAAAGATAATATTTTGAGATTAATGGATAAGCACGCTGATTTTCTTAGGCCTAAATTCGAAAAGGTTTTAGAAATTTTAGATGATTCTTTTGCAGACATGAGTATTGTAAAGTACTCTAGGCCTAGGGGCGGATATTTTATTTCTGTGGACTTACGGGAAGGCACCGCAAAAAGGACACTGAAGATTGCCTTGGAGGCAGGAGTAAGGTTTACTAATGCGGGCGCAACCTTTCCTTATGGGAATGACCCTTATGATTGCAACGTAAGAATAGCACCCTCTCTTCCTCCGATTAATGAATTAATTACTGCAATGGAAATATTTTGTTGCGCGGCAAAGATAGCGTATTATGAAAAAGAATTAGGTGTATATTAATCGTGCGTTTCGTTAAGGATTTTCTTTTCTTGCTATTAAAATAATAAAATTTCTACTCTCAATTAAAAATGCACCCATATGGGTGCATTTATTATTTTAAACAATTGAATTTTTAAGCTTTTGTGGAATAGTTGGGACTTTCTTTAGTTATCATAATATCATGTGGGTGGCTTTCAATTAAAGAAGCATTGGTAATTTTAATAAATTCAGAGGTCTTTCTTAATTCTTCTATATTTTTCTTCCCGCAATAACCCATACCTGAGCGAATTCCTCCAACAAGTTGGAATATTACGTCTGATACAGAACCTCTATAAGGAACCCTTCCTTCTACTCCTTCAGGGACAAGCTTTTTAGCATCTTCTTGGAAATATCTATCTCTACTTCCAGCTTCCATTGCGCCAATTGAACCCATACCGCGATATACCTTGAAGCTTCTTCCTTGGAAAATCTCAAGTTCTCCTGGACTCTCTAAGGTGCCTGCGACCAAACTTCCAATCATTATTGCGTTTGCTCCTGCTGCGATTCCTTTTACAACATCGCCAGAGTATTTAATTCCTCCATCTCCAATAATTGTCTTCCCTAGTTTGTCAGCCATTTCAGCACAATTCATAATAGCTGTAATTTGTGGTACGCCCATACCTGCGATAATTCTAGTTGTACATATTGATCCAGGGCCCATTCCAACCTTCACAATATCAGCTCCATTCTCTATCAAGGCTTTTGTCCCTTCGGGGGTTGCCACATTCCCCGCGATTATAGGAACAATAGGGTATAAAGATTTAATCTTTCTAACAATAGTCATTACTTTTTCTGTATGGCCATGTGCAGTATCTATTGCAATGACATCAACCTTTGATTTTACTAATTCTGCGACTCTTTCTAACGTGTCTCCGGCAATCCCTACTGCAGCGCCAGTAAGTAATCGGCCGTTTTTATCCTTAGCGGAATTAGGGAATTGAATTGACTTTTCGATGTCCTTGATGGTGATTAGACCTTTTAAATTTCCTTCGTTATCTACTAAAGGCAATTTTTCAATTCGGTGTTTTCCAAGGATTTTTTTAGCCTCATCTAAAGTTGTTCCAACAGGGGCTGTTACCAGCCTTTCTTTTGTCATAACATTATCTATCTCTTGGTCAAAATCTGTTTCAAATCTCAGGTCTCTGTTTGTTAGAATACCTACCAGTTTGGTCCCTCTTGTTATTGGGACTCCACTAATTTTGTATTTGCTCATTAAGGCCAATGCGTCCGAAACTTTATTTTCAGGAGACAAAAAGAAGGGGTCAGTAATAACACCATGTTCACTTCTTTTTACCTTGTCTACTTGCTCTGCTTGATCTGCGATAGAAAGATTTTTATGCAAAATGCCGATTCCACCTTCTCTGGCCATGGCAATTGCCATCTTGTATTCAGTTACTGTATCCATAGCGGCAGAGAGCAAAGGAACATTTAGTACCAGTCCTTCAGCCAACTTAGTTGAGAGGTTTACATCTTTAGGCAAAATATTTGAGTATCCTGGGACAAGAAGAACATCATCGAAGGTAAGACCTTCCATTACAATTTTGGACATATTTTCCTCCTAATACCTTTTTGTTATTATATTGTAAGGCATATATATTGTCAACAAAAACCCTTTCTTAGAGAAGGAATTAACCGCATTAGTCAGTTCTCAAAGTAAGTGCAACAGTAAGTGCAACATTCGGGATTTTGTCTCAAAGTAAGTGCAACTTCACAAAAAAGGTTGTTTGGCATAGAATGTATCCATGCAGTTTTGCAAATACCCTAGAGGAGGAATCATGCCAAATGAAAAAAAGAATTACTCTCATCTAACATACAGAGACAGAACCATTATCTCTCATGCACTAAGCAACAAAGCTTCTTTTACCACCATCGCTAAAACTTTAGGAAAAAGCAAAAGCACCATAGCCAGGGAAGTACACAAGAATTACATAGTTAAAAAAGCTAATCCGTTTAACAATGATATTCGTAACTTCTGCGTTAAGAAATCTAATTGTCAGATTGATAACCTTTGCTCTCTTTGCGAATCTAATGTTTCTAAATGCTCTCAATGCACTAAGTGTAACCTTGTTTGTCCTTCTTTTGATCCAATCTGTAACAAGCTCAAATATGCTCCTTTTGTTTGTAATTCCTGCGCATCATTTAAATCCTGTAAATGGGAAAAGCATATCTACGATGCCGATGAAGCTGAGAAAATGTACAAATCCAATCTTTCTCTTTCAAGAAAAGAAACTGCTCTTAACTCTCCTTTTGTTCAATTAATCGACAAAGAGTTAACCCCTCATTTAATTGCTGGTAAGTCAATCCATAACTTTCTAATGACTCAGCCAAAACTTTCCTGTGTCAGCCGAAGCACCGTTTACCGCTGGGCTAAAAATGACTTCTTCTCAATTAAATCAGACAATATGCCTTTCTTCTCTAAGAAAAAACCTAACAAAGACTACGCATATCCAAAACCTAAAGCCAAAAATATCTTAACCAATCGTACTTACGAGGATTACCTCAAAAAACTTGCAAAAAATGACTTCTTTGAAACCGTTCAGATGGATACCGTACTTGGAAAAAGAGGCTCTAAGAAAGTAATATTAACCATGTTCTTCACTAATACAAAGCTTCTTCTCGCTTTCATTCTCAAAAGCAAAACTGTTTCTTCAGTACACGAAACTATCTCTCTGCTCAATCAGAAACTGGCTCCATTGAAAAAAACATTCTTCGATTTCGCTCCCGTAATCCTGCTCGACAATGGTTCCGAATTTGCTGACCCTCTAGTCTTTGAGATGGATAACGAAGGAGAACTAAAATCTTCTGTCTTCTACTGTACTCCGTACACAGCAACCCAAAGACCTCAGATCGAACGTGCGCATGTTGAACTTAGACGCTTTCTTCCCAAAGGTTCATCCTTCGATGATATCTCCCAGGAACAGCTTAACTTCATCCTCTCGCACCTGAACTCGTACAAGCTATCTTCCCTTAACGGCAAATCACCTTACCAAGTGTTTTCCTTTTCGTACGGAGATGCAGTTTTAGATGCTTTGGGTCTACGATTGATACCTGACTACGATATCGTCAGAAACAACAAGTCCATACTCAGACTTCTAAACAACATTTAGCTAATTTCTTTCTTCCTTGTCTCTAGGCTGCTGCTAACAAAATATTACAACAAATTAGGGTATTTGCATAGCCACGAGACTAAATCTGAGTTGCACTTACTTTGAGACGCCTTTTCCTGGCGTTACCTTTTCATGCGCTTTTTTGTTCTTTTTAATACCGAAAATGCCTCTTTTTCCCTTCCTTCCCTTTACAGTATATTAATACTACAACTCTCTGTGTTGCACTTACCCTAAGTAACTAAATCTACGAATTACTGTTGCACTTACTTTGAGAACTGACAGGAATTAACCGCATTTATCCTAGGATCACATATAAATATTTAGCTCCAAATGAACCCCCGATTATTGAATTATTCTTAGAATAACAATAATGCATTTAATAGTTTTTTTGGATGTAGGTTGTATGATTGCTTTAATCTATAAAATTGCTTTATAATTACATAGTAATTCTAGACTTATGGAGGATATTATGAGTTTCGTTGGTACAGTAAGTAGAGGGATAAAAGCCCCCATCTTTAAAAAAGGTGATAACTTAGTTCAAATGGTTGCTGATTCAGTTTTAAAAGCCTCCGAGGTGGAGGGGTTTAAACTGAGAGATCATGATGTAATAGGTGTAACTGAGGCGGTAGTAGCTAGAACTCAGGGCAATTATGCTTCTGTTGATCAAATAGCGCAAGATGTAAGAGAAAAATTTGGAGATAATCCTGTTGGCCTAATATTCCCAATTCTTTCAAGAAATAGGTTTTCTATCCTCCTTAAGGGAATTGCTAAGGGGACAAAAAAATTATTTATAGTTCTTTCTTATCCCAAAGATGAGGTAGGTAATCCTTTGATTGACCCTAATTTGGTCGATGAGAAAGGAGTTAATCCCTATTCGGATGTTTTTACCGAAGATGAATTCAGAGAATTGTTTGGTAAAATAAGCCATCCTTTTACGGGAGTGGATTATATTAAGTTATACAGAGAAACTGCAGGTGGGGATTGCGAGATAATACTATCTAATAGAATTGAAACGATTCTTGATTATACTCCTTATGTGATAAATGCGGACATACACACTAGAAAAAGAACTAAGAGAATTCTCTTGGAAAAGGGAGCAAAAAAAGTAGTTAGCTTGGATGAGATCCTTTCAAAGAGTGTTTCTGGAAGTGGATATAATGAGGATTTTGGTATCTTAGGAAGTAATTTGGCAACAGATGATACAGTGAAACTATTCCCTCGGGATGGGCAGATATTTGTAGATCAGCTTCAATCTGTTCTTTTCGAAAGGACGGGAAAAAGGATAGAAGTAATGATTTATGGAGACGGTGCTTTTAAAGATCCAGTTGGAGGAATATGGGAACTTGCTGACCCGATAGTATCTCCTGCATATACTTCAGGATTAATAGGACAACCTAGTGAGCTCAAACTAAAATACCTTGCAGACACAGTATTGTCAGAAATCAACAGTGAGCAAGAAAAAGAAGCTGAACTAAAAAGATTAATTAAAGCGAAAAAAGGCGATTTGGTTAATGAGAAAGTATCTTTGGGAACAACTCCAAGGAGATTGACAGATTTGCTTGGGTCTTTATGCGATTTGACTAGTGGAAGCGGAGATAAAGGAACTCCTATAATTTTAGTCCAAGGGTATTTTGACAATTTTGCATCCGAATAATATATATTTTTAGGAGGACTTTATGCCAAATATACATGAACTTCTTATTCAACTGACACTTGAAGAGAAAGCAGCTCTTTGTTCGGGGGTTACTAGCTGGCAGACAACTCCAATAAAAAGATTGGAAATCCCTAGTATTTTTATGGCAGATGGGCCTCATGGAATAAGAAGAGAAATTGCAGGGAAAAAAGTCGATAATATTTCTTCTTCGTCTATTCCTGCCACTTGCTTTCCTCCCGCAGTAACTTTAGCTTCCTCTTGGGATAGAGAACTATTATACGAGGTGGGAAAAGCTCTGGCAGAAGAAGCAAAAGAACAGGAAGTAAGTACAATTCTTGGCCCGGGCATTAATATAAAAAGAACTCCTTTGTGCGGAAGAAACTTCGAATATTTTTCTGAAGATCCGTTTTTGACGGCAGAAATGGCCATTGCATATATTAATGGAGTCCAAAATAATGGTGTTGGGGTTTCCTTAAAACATTATGCAGCGAATTCACAGGAGTATATGAGGCTTTCGGCGTCAAGTGAAGTTGATGAACGTACTCTTCGAGAGATTTATCTCTATGCATTTGAAAAAACGGTAAAGGAAGCAAAACCTTATACATTAATGTGTTCTTACAACCCGGTTAATGGTGAACATGCTTCTCAAAACAAAAAGCTTTTAAGGGACATTCTTAAGGATGAATGGGGTTTTGAGGGTATTGTTATTTCTGATTGGGGAGCAGTTGATGATAGAGTTAAAGGAATAGAAGCGGGACTTCATTTGGAGATGCCTTCGTCAAATGGGATAAGAGATAAATGGATAGTGGATGCGGTTAAGGAAGGAAGACTATCTGAGGACAAGTTGAATACTATAGTCTACGAGTTGTTGGAATATATATTCAAATGTCACGAGAATATGACTAAGGTCAAGGGATATAAAGCAGATTATGAGAAGAATCACGAGATTGCACGAAAGGCTTCTGCTGAGGGAAGTGTATTACTAAAGAATGATGGAGTATTACCACTAAAAGAATTTAAAAATATTGCAGTTATTGGAGCGTTAGCTGACTCCATTAGAACTCAAGGAACTGGAAGTAGCAAATTAGAGCCAAGAAAAAAAGTCAGCTTTCTTAACGCTCTTGATAACTCAAATATTAACTATAATTATTTTGCTGCGTATGATCCGGATACCGATGAGACGGATGAAGAGAGCTTAGCTCATGCAGCTGAGGTATCGAAAGCAAGCGATTTAGTGTTACTGTTCATTGGATTAACAGATCAGTATGAATCGGAAGGATTTGATAGGGGTACTCTTGATATACCTTTGTCACATACAGAACTTCTTGAAAGGGTGACCGAAAATAACAAAAACGTAATAGTAATATTAACGGGAGGATCACCTTCGATCGTGTCCTACGAAAACAAGGTAAGGGCAATTTTAAACGTATATTTGACAGGAGAGGCAGGAGGTGAAGCAGTCCTAGACTTAATCACCGGAAAAGTTAATCCCTGCGGAAAACTTGCTGAAACGTTCCCCGTTTCTTTATCCAGTAACTTGGCTACAAGGTATTTTGCAAAGGAAGTTGCTGAATACAGAGAAAGTATCTTTGTGGGTTATAGATATTATGACTCAGCAAAAAAGGATGTCAAATATCCTTTTGGACACGGATTATCTTATACTTCTTTTAATTATTCAAACTTGTTAGTCTCTCCAAATAGCGATAATTCGGATTTTTCATATTCAGTCTCTTTTGACATTACAAACGTAGGAAATATGGCAGGAAAAGAGATTGCTCAAGTCTATGTTAGAAGCAAGAACAGTACAATTTTTAAGGCGGAAAAAGAACTAAAGGGTTTTGAAAAGATATTAATCGAACCGGGGGAAACAAGGACAGTAACCGTTTGTCTTTCTAAAGAGGATTTTGCATTCTTTAATGTTAATTCTGGAAAATGGGAGATTGAAACAGGAGAATATGAACTGATGGTGGGAGCTTCCTCCAGAGATATTCATCTTAGGAAAAACGTATATATTCAGGGATCTGCAAATAATGTACCTGATTATTCTAAGACAACCCCATCATATTATTCCCTTTCTAATGTTGATAATATTTCAGCCGAGGAGTTCGAAATTTTGCTTGGGAGAAAGATCAATGAATACATTAAACCAGGGAAAGGAGAATATACATTTAACACTTGCGTAAATGAGTTTGATGCAACTTGGTTCTCGAGATGGTTTAAAAAATTTACTGTTAGAAATTCTAAAATACTTCTTCCCAAAAATAGCACTCCGGCCGAGAAAAAAATGGTTGTTAACGGAGCTCTTGCGTTCCCGGTTCGGAACTTATTTGCCATGAGTGGAGGGGTGGTCAGTTACAAATCTTCTGAGGGAATTCTGATGATGCTAAATGGTCACTTTTTCAAGGGTTTAGGTAAATTAATAAAAGGATTTTTTGGCAAAAGCCTTCCGAAAAAGGATATTTATCCTTTAGATTGAATTTATAATATAAATAGTTTTTTCTCGAGTCATAAGAATACTCTCGACTCCACACCTAAAAAATACCTTATTTACGTTCTCATCTTGATAGTGGGTTCAAATGTATCTGAATGTATAAAACTATATAGAGAACCTTATCTCTATACCATTGACTTTTATTTTATTTTAATAATAATAGTAAAATGTTATAATCAATTATATGAAAGAAATTGTTGCTGCGACTAACAACCCCGATAAACTTAGAGAAATTAGAGAAATACTTGGAACCCAATATTCGATTTTGTCTTTAAAAGACGAGGGAATCTCGATAGAAATAGAGGAGAATGGTTCCAATTTTTATGAGAATGCTTTAATTAAAGCAAAAACAGTCACTAAACTTACTGGTAAGCCCTCTTTGGCTGATGATAGCGGGCTTATTGTCCATGCGCTTGGTGGTGCTCCTGGGATTTATTCCGCAAGATATGGAGGGGAAGACTGCGATAGTTTACTAAACAGAGCTAAACTATTAATGGAAATGAAAGGAATAGAAGAAAGAGATGCTTCTTTCTATTCTTCCGTAGTACTTTTTTTCCCTGATTCCACTATTCTATCAGCCGATGGAGAAGCGAAAGGGATGATCCTGCATGAGGAGCGAGGAACGAAAGGATTCGGGTATGACTCCCTATTTTTCTCTTATGCGCTCAATAAGAGTTTTGCCGAGGCTTCAGCGGAAGAGAAGAATTTTGTTAGCCATAGGGGAGTTGCATTGAAACAACTATTAATAAAATTATCTACCATCAATAAGGAAATCTAGCAAAAATGCCGAATAAAGTATCCTTAGATACCAAAATAATAGGTTTTGCAACAGTCTTCATCTGTTTTGTTTTCATGATGAGTTTTTTGGCATGCTTTTACCCTGAAGAAATGAATTTTGAGGGACATGGGTATACTTACCAAATCGACCCAAAAGAAGTTTATTACGTGAGACAAGGCCCTAACCAGGAATTTGGGCTAGGTTATTATACTCCGAATCAACAAATCTTTCAGTATCCTTCTTTGAATTCCTTGCTTGAGGACGTTCTATCTCAACACCCCGTTGCTACAGTATTTTTCGAAGAATCAGTATCGAAAGTAAGCGAGGCAATTATTATTGACAACTCTAACGGCAGAATTAATGAAAGTCCTATTCATTTAACACTACAAGGGACATTGACTAGTATTCTACCCGGCGGGGCATTTTATGGGATTGGAGAGAAATCTAACACTTATGCTCTCCAGTTTTTAAATATGACGTTGACATTGGATAATTTAACTTTTACAACCGCTACTGTCTCAATAAAAACTTCAAGCAATACTACGCTTAACATTTATGACAGTTCTGTTTTGGCTAAACCAGAGTACAGAAACGAATATGCTGGCGGCGCTATTGTAAATAACGGCACAGTTAACATCAAACAGTCAATAATTGAATGGACTGATATGAGTTCGGAGGAGCCTAAACTACCTGATGGAACTACCGATAATCCTTTGGCCAAAGGTTATGCCATATTTAGTTATGGAAAAGTGGTTATTGATGAGGGTGTTGGTGAGGATTTTAGCTTAATTCGTGGAAACGGGGCTATTTCTATTCAGGATGGAGGGGAGCTCATCATGTATAACGGCTCCCTTCAAAATACCAATACTGCTTCTGAAGAAGGGTACAAAACGTTATTGGTTGTTAATGGAAAAGCTGAGATTTCTGGAGGAGAACTTACTTCAACCGATTTATCTCAAGTTCAGCAACCAGTAGTTATTAAGCAATCTACAGTTTCTTTTTCGGACACTGCGATAATAGATAGCACCATTTTTATCGGGTCACAAGACGTCAATGTGGGAAGTACTGTATCAGTTGGGGGCTATACCATTGAAACCATACCAGGTGCGTACAATATTTCTATCGAACCTCCGGAAGGAACGAAAATTGACTTAACTCAAGATGTTTCCCAAGTTGAGTTAAAAATCATTGATCTTGATTCAGAACGAATTATTTCTAACGGATGGGGAGGAGAAAGCGGGGATACCATTAAGTTAGGTGAGGTTGAAAACATAATCTCAGAGGGAGAACCGTTAACCCCTGACTTCATTTTCTTATATTACATAAACTACTATTTTCTCAGTCCCGAAGGTGTTTTGGAGACGGATACAGTAATGGTTAACGAGGGAGAATCTCACACAGTACAAGGTAGAAAAAGCACATATAATGATGCATGCCTAGATTTATCGGATTGGTTTGATAAAAACACAGCCGAAACTTGTTACGAAGAAAGTAGCGTTTTGATAAATATTCAAAGGGACTATAATTTAGAAGAACGGTTATTTTTACGGGATTTCACTTTGGAAGATATTCCCGATTTGTCTGGAGATTTGCCGGAAGGCGGTCACTACGTTATATTAAATCTTCCGGAGTATCAAGACGATTTAGTCTCGTATAATTTTTCTTGGTACCATAAACTTTCCGAAACGGAAGAATATTCCCATCTCTTAGAATATGATTCTGACAGGATATTTATCAATGAGGATACCCCCAATGGATACTACAAAGTGGAAGTATATGCCCAGCTTGCTGCCCCACAATTATCGGGAAGTGGGTTGTATATTACCCAAACAAAACAGTCAGAATTTTTCGTAAATTACAGCAAGGATCCAGTTGATCCAGGTGATCCAGGTGATCCAGTCGATCCAGGTGACCCCGTTGATCCAGGTGACCCCGTTGATCCAGGTGACCCAGTTGATCCAGGTGACCCAGTTGATCCAGGTGACCCAGTACAACCTATAGAAAACAATCCAGAAACATTGGAAAGAGAAAACTCGGTGGCAACAGCAGCGATAGGATTAACAGCGGGAATTCTTGCCTTAACTAGTGCAATATTTGTTGCTTTTTCCAAATTTCTTATCCCATACATTCTAAAGAAAATGACAAAAATGTGATATTTTTTCTCTCAAATCAGTAACAAAATCGCAAAATTATCCTTCCAAAAGAATGGTTTTTTACTAAAATTTTATTTTAAAGTTCATATAGTTTTCACGGCTCATCCATTGATGCTGATAATATACGCGTGTATAATAATTACATAAAGACAAATCGGTTAAATGTAGGTAAATATTGCAAGCACACAAATCCGTCTTGAAGAATAGATTTTTGAATTTAATGGCATCATTTATTTTGGTGTTGGTATTTGTTTTTCTCTTTATTTCAAGTTTTCAAAATATTTTAAGTGTTCATATCTCTGAAGAACTTACTGCTGAAGCGGCGTTGATTGGCTCAGATGTTTTTAATTCTTCCCCGTTGACAGTTTCTTCTCTCGGGGCTACTCAGACTGTTTTGGTTGATAGTTCCGCTGCAGACAAGGTTAACATTAACAACGCTGCTAAAGAAAAAATGGGAGTGCAAAACGAATGGGGAAGCGATACTTGGAAGAATAATAACATCGATGAGAATGGAAGATGGAAGCTTGAAGGAGATGGCCAAGATGGAAAACGTGTTATAGTATGGGCTAGGTTTCAACTTGATGATGATTTAGTAAATATTCGTAGATCCGGTAGTTTATACATAACTTATAACGTTGAGTATATGTCGCTCGGCTCGGGAGATATGTTGAGATCTGGAATAGGAGTTGCTGGATTAACTGATTCGGCGATTAGTACTTCAAGCACTTGGCAAAGTACAACTTCTTTGGTGTCCTCTGAAGTGGACGCTGCAGAAAATTTCTTTGGGGCTTTTTGGAGCACGGATAACTCAATGCCTACTGTCACGGGTACTGTAACTTCGAACAATACATCTGCTGATTACTATTTATACATAATGTTTTTCGCAACCGGGGATGGGAATGTATGTTTTGGCGTGGAAAATATGCGATTTGTTCTTTCTTATCAAACCGGAAATGCCGTTAAGGCCAACGAGAATCATAGCAAAGTTGGCGGGGTCACTCCTTCAAGTATTGGATCCCTAGGAGATGCTGAATACCTAAAAAATGCTACTTCAGGAACATATACTGATTTAGGAAATTCTGCAACAAATTTGAGTTTTGATGCCTACAACGATTATTTCTACCTTAGAGTTGACGAGATAGTAACGGGTTACAGATTTGTTGGTTGGCTGGAAACAACATCTTCTTCTCCCCCTGCAGCGGACATGGATAAAGCTGATTTTACTTACACTACCACCTTGGCTGCGGCAAGAACGGAAATTCAAAGCAAAATTTCGGGGTTTGTTTCTTGGCATAACGGTACCTCGGCTAGTGGCTACAACACCTTCAAAATTGGTAGAGTGGCCGATTCGGGGAACACAAGAATTATAGGTGGGCACAATATTACTGCGGTTTATGTCCCTTTGCAGTATGAAGTGAGGTTTGCAAAATCTGGAACAACCGAAGAATATGATCAGTGGGTTCCGAGCAGCATTCTTACCAATTTGCGCGTTAACACTATTACGAATGGAGATTCTATCTTCTTGGGATGGAAATCTAACCCTGGAGGTAATGCATATGTTGATGAAGCTGCGGTAGTTAATCTAGTTGCTTGCTCTGAAGCAAATGTTAATCCCACATACTATTTTAGGTGTGACGTTTACATCGTAATGGAGGCTCAGTGGGGTAATTATAGTGTCGGTTCAGCAAGCAGTATTACTGTGGCTAGTTACTATCAGGTCAGAAGGGAAGATTATGTTGACTACTACTATAATGTCACTCTCAACGATACAACAAACAATACACTCAATGGTGTCTATGCCACGTATTCAAGTGGTCCTTTGGCGGGAAAGAGCGTTGTGCTGGACAAGGACCCAAATCCTTCCTACCCGAATGGGTATATTCTCCCGTATGTTTCTGGACAAGCAACTATTCATGGCGACATTCTGAGAAAAATTTATACAATTACTTACAGCTATTCAGGGTGGACTTGTTCCCCAACTGCAGAGCAACAAACACTTATTGCTGGGGTTGGAAAGAGTTTTTTGGATCTTCCGGTTCCCACTAGAACAGATTATATTTTTGAAGGTTGGACATATAGTGGAACTTTAGTTAGATACAATTCATTAACTGATGTTACGAAAGATATTACTTTGGAAGTGCAAGGATATTATAAGAAGACTACATCGTATAATACGTATACCTCTTCTTCTGGCTCAACTGAAACGCCTACATCTTTAGATAATAATTATTGGAATAGGTCTTTAGTTGGAAAAGAGGGAGCCATCCAAGATTCAGGTATGAAAGTTTCAATAGATGGAAGTGATTGGATTGGTTTTCGAGATATGGGTCTTGTCACTGACGGTGACACCTCTAAATACTATAGGCACGCATCAATGTATATACCTCTGGAAGGAGATGCTTTAAAAGCCTATATGCTTGGAGCGACTATACAGGTTTCTGCATCAGCAGATGGAATCGCTGCGGCAAAGGGCAGAAGGTCTTGGGGGCAGAATTATTGGGCAGAAGCAGAAACAAGGATAGCCGTTAATAGCGGATATGTACTTTCGAGTAGTAGTTCATTTCCTAGCAATTCATCCTCCTCAATTATTAAGAGACAAGACGGGGATAGCTGGGGAAAATCTACTGGTTCAAAAACAACTCCTAATGTAACTCTATCTAGCCCAGGTTTTACAATACAAGTTGCCTCAAGACACAGTGATGAGGCCTCAAGCAATACTAGTTATGAAGCGCAAAGTGGCTGGAAGAATTTCACCTATACGGTGGCCATTACCAATCTGCCTGCCACATATTCTGTTCAACTTAATGGGAATAATGGAACTAGAGCTTTCCCCGGAAATTCTTCCGCGACATCTTATACGATCAATGTGGCGAATACTGCTGATTTTAAAGCAAACATACCATACAATCTTTTTTCTAGAACAAATTATTTTGGCGATGATACCGGGTGGGCCACTTCTTCAGGTGGAACATATTATCCTGGGGACTCAATTCAGATGAGTTCAAGCCAAATCATTTATACTGTTTGGTATGAGAAGGGGTATACTGTTGCCTCGTGGGATGTCTTGACCGGTAATAATTCAGGTGTTGCGTACAGAGTTCGACCTCCGGAATATAGAAAAGCTGGCACGAATTTTACAACAAGTAACGTTGCTGCTTCTGGATTGGATTATACTGGTTTCACTCGAAGTAGTACTTATGGTTCTAGATATGTAATTAACGACGATGGAGTATCTGGGGAGAGTGCGCATAATACGGGATCTACCCTAACATCTATCCTTGGTTCAGATGCAGATAGAACTAGTCAAAATGCATATTGTTTGATCTGGGTTATGAATGCCCCAACGCCAATGGGCAGCAATTACAATGGTCTTTACGGACACTCTGTTGAACTCGATCCTTTAGCGAACGTAAGTCTCTCTTCGATGCCCCAAGGAGCTTCTTATAAAATAGCTAGTTCTGTTTTAGCCGCCGATGGAAGTGGTTGGAAAAAAGGTGGCGGAGCATATATAACAGCTAATCCTGGGTACCTATACGAACACATTGAATCATCTGCTGCCGATTCGCAAACATTCAATTGTACAATTTGGTATACTTGGACTTTCAACGGGAAAGTTTTATGGAGCAAAACTGGGGAAGGCACAGGCTTAAGCTCAAACATTACGGTCAATATACAACCTATAGTGTTGTTGTTAACGAAAAAAACGGAACCTGTTGGAGGATATGCATATAACGGATTTGACCAAACTACTCCTTATGCGGTAAACGCGTATTCTACACAAATTGTTGGAACCCAGGCAGAGGCATCTTCTGTGTTTGGGACGGAAAATTCAAGTTCACTTAGTATATTTGGGACTGCCGGGAAGGGACTTTCGATGAATTACGTATACATTAGGGATCCCTTTATTAATGTGTCAAACGATTACCCAACAGTGTTTAGAGATGCTGGGATTTATACTCTGAATGCTGCTTCTGTAAAATATTTTGAAACATCAAATGAGAATAAAAACTATGTTTTTAGAATTGCATCTGGTCAAAGTGGTAACACGGGGTATAACTACATTTATAGCGGCACAACTTACACAAGAAGTCTCTACGACGTAACCAACACGATTACAACTATGCAGCAGGCTAGTCTGGATGTAGCGCTATACTATGCTACCAAAACCTACTCTTCTAATTCCCCCACAAAAAGATTACTTACATACGAAACCTCTGGGCAACACAGCTCTTTGTATTGGGATATCTACATCGATGGCTTGCTAGGTTCTGATGAAACAACCTACAACGCACTTCTCCTAGCAAAAGTCAGAAGGCAGGGGATATCGGGATATACTCCCTCTTGGACCGTTGCTGCTAACGACTTAACGGATCCTGTTAAGAATAATTTAGACCAAATAGTCCAGTATAATATTGCATTAGAAATTGGAAGATTTAGTAGCGATTATTACGTGTATGATTCGGGAGATCCCAATGACTCATATTATGCCACTTTCAGTAATAACTATGTTATGGTCCCTGTTACAGGTAACTCCTCTATTACTTCGATCGGAAAAGTTGGGGGAGGTTCTGTATACGCAATAGTAGGTACAGTTCCGGGTTCTCCAGATTCGGATGACCCTTGGTTTGAAATCAAAGAAGTTGTAATAGACATTACTTGGTCGAATCCTGGCTCTTTGACATATGATGGCACTTTACAGGGAAAAGTTGGAACTGTAGCTGGTTTGGTAGACGAAACTAATACCTATCCAGTCGTTTTCTATTTCTTGGATTCGGGTAGTGTAGAGAAATCGCTTAATGGTGTTTCAAAGAACTCTAATCTTATTACTGATTTGAAGGCAATAAATTCAGGCGAATACAGTGTAACCCTTTACATTAAACAAACGAACTATAAACTTAACAGCGGGCAAAGTGTTACTTGGACAATTAGTAAACGCTCCTTGGAGGTTACACAAACGAAGGGTTACTTAAGTGGGGCAACATTTACTGCAAGTGAAAGTACTGCAATTTATGAAAACGGGAAGGATTACGGATATAGATATGTTTTCAGTAATTTAATTACGGTTGGGGGAGTCTACGATTCGGTTTACTTTACAAGGGCACTGTATTCCACTACAGGATATGCCTCCAATAATAATGCTTATAACAGTGCTAACGCTTCCCCATATATCACCTATATGACTTCTAAAGTTCTTGGAACAAATTTAGCTACTACTTCGGCAAATCCATTGAATATCGGGTCATCTACTTCGATTGATTCTGCCACTGCCGCAACTTTGACTCAGTATTTACTTGCATACAATGTGGGAACATACTACACCCAGATAGAAACGCCTATTTCTAATAGCAGGACGGAAACATATTCATATATTCGCACTGATGGGGCATGGGCTTCAAATTACTATATTTCCAATCTCTCAACTAATTACGCAAGGTCGACATTTACAATTACTAAAAGAACTCTTACCTTAACCTGGTCAGCTGACTTGAATCCAACTTACAATGCTACTTATCAAGATACCATGACTTTTACTGTTAGTGGAATTCAAACGGGCGATCAGTTAAAACTTACATTCACTTTACCCGCACTAATTCAACTTGGGACAGGTTCCTTCACGTCCGTGATTTCGGATACTCCCGGAGGAGGTTCAGTTTCCTCCAATCCTACTTCGATTGCAGGTTCTTATACCACAATTGCTGGGGTATCCAATACAACTTATAAATTTAGAGCAATTAATGCCACTTCGTATAATATTTCATTTAACGGAACCGCAGGCACCGCTTCTTCAAACTATGATTTTACGACGGCAAGTAAGTCGTTTACTGTTAGCCCTAAAACGTTAAGTTTCTCATGGACCAATAATTATAACGTAACTGGTGCATATGAATACGATGGCAACTATATTGGCCAAACATTAAGTATTTCAGGTATTTTGTCAAGAGGAGTTACTCTGGATTCCTTGACATTAGGCATTACCCTTCCAGCGGGTGTAAGGATAATTGAAGATACTTCTTCAGTTGATTCAGATTTGATTAACACTGTTCCTACGGCTACTCCGCAGACATACACTCTAAACCAGAACGTAGAAAACACTTCAGGTTCTTTGGTGTATAGGTTTTATGCTAAAAATGCAAATACAGGTTCTTCCAATTATACTGCTACGATTGCAAACTTATCTGGGACGCATGCGGCTAACTATACGTTAACTGGATCAGTTACCCTAAGCAGTTCTTTTGTTATTAATCCAAAAGATCTAACTATATCGATTTCTGAACCTCCGGGAAGTCTAGTCTACAATGGGCAGCTTCAAGGTAGGGGGGCAAGCCTTACTGGATTAGTAGGGACTGACTCGGTTATTCTTACTGTTCCTTCTCAAGGAACATCCCCAGGACAATACAATTACACTGGAAATAGTATTTTAAAACCTGATTATAGCTATGCTGGAGGGGTCCATAATTTCCTATCAACAAATGCGGGAACGTATAGAATAGTAATTTATGGGATTGATAATACTAACTATCGACCAGTAAACTGGTTAGGGACTCAAATCACCGAATCGGTTCCTTTAACAACTGATTTTGGAATAGAGAAAAGAGTAATAGAACTATCGTGGGGACAAACAAGTTTCGAATATAAGAGCGATGATTGGACTGTGTCTTTACCGACAATCAGTAACAAAGTTGGGGCAGATAATGTCTCCCTCGCTTGGAATGATTCAGCTCCTACATATGTTCATATAGCAACCAACGTTGGAAATTATACTGCGAGAATATCTAGCACAGTCGGAGGTACCGCTGGGGGAAATTATACCCTTGACGGAGTTACTCTAACAAAGGCTTGGGAAATTACCCCCAAGGCTCTAAGCTTTTCATATTCTGCAGGAAGTGCAATTTATAATTCTATTTACCAAGAGGGTGCCACTATCACAATAGGTGGGATTTTTGCGGGTGACAATATTAAGTTAACTATTAATTTCCCTGCTGATGTAAAAATGATGATTGGCAGTACCGCTTATCTGAGCCCAGAGACCACAGTATCATCTGGGAATGTTCAGACAAATGCTTTGGTTGGAGGATCTTCAGGAAATGTCTATTCCCTAATGTCAAAAAATGCAGGGACTTATTCATTTTCGATTGCTACTTCCGCCTTAGGTGGAACTGAAGCCGGAAACTATACTATTACGGTAGCCGTAAACAATAGTTGGACTATCAGTACAAAAGAGATTGATATTATTGGATGGTATGTTGGAACCTTTATTCCGGGAGGGTCAAACACTGCATACGTAGCTCACACATCTTTTACTTATGATAACACAAATAAGACTGTTACCGCGGGATATAATATCGGGGCAACAACATCATCTGACAAAAAGGTTTATACCGTAGATACCATTTCCTTCCTATATAATTCAGGCACTCATACGAACGTTCAAAAGAATGCTGCGACATATAGTACGATAGTAACTCTTTCAACTGGGCTTCCAAATAACAACTATACGCTTTCTTCCTCCAGTAGAACTCTATCCTGGAAAATAAATCAAAAATTGATAACTCTTACATTTGGGGAGGTCTATACCACAAGAGTATCTGCTTACAGCTACACATACGATGGAAACGAGCAGGGTATATCTTTGACAGTTTCTGGTATAGCCTCTGGAGACAATATAAAATTGGCCAAGACTGTAGTTGGAACTCTTAGCGTTGAAGGTTTTACTGATAGTACGGTTCTTGCGAATACCTCATACAATCTTACTGCAAAGAATGTAAATTATAGCTCTGGAGTGGTGCCATACCAAATTAGTATTACTACGTTGACAGACTCAAATGGAAATACGGGTGCAAATTGTAATTATTATATTTCAGGCGGATTGCCAGTTGGACAAAACTTTACTATAGGGCAAAAAACCTTATCATTATCATGGCTGACTCCTGCTGAAATAGAATATACCGGAGAAACAGTAACTTTCCCATTGCCTAGCCTCACAAATCTTGTCAGTGGAGATACTGTTTCCTTGTCGTGGAATGACGCTTCTCCAACATATGTACATACTGCAATTACTGTTGGGGAATATACTGCAAGAATCTCCAGCTCTTTAAGCGGAGGCTCTGCTAATAATTACACATTAAGCGGAGTGACATTAACTCACGCATGGGAAGTAATAAAAAGGGAAATTATTTTATCTGTATCATATTCTTCCACCCTTACATACAATACTGCTTGGCAAACCGGTGGGACAATCACTGTTACTGGGCTTAGAGGGGATGATCAGATTGCACTAAATATCTATGCAGATGCAAATATGAAAATGCTTATAGCCCCCGGAGGAGTTCTAGGGAATTCTGTTATTGGAAATTCATCTCCTACATATTTCACTCCCTCAACCGGAAGCTATTCGATGATATCTAACTTGACTTCAGCAGCTGCAACAGAGACTGGGGATAAGTATGCAGTACAAGCCTTGTATGGCAGGGCGAGCAATTATTCCTTTGAAGTCTCCTCTACTTTGGGAGGAGCGGATGCTGCAAACTATGATTGTGATGGTTTGTCTGTATCCTTTGCGTTAAATAAAAAAGAGATTCAAATATCTAATTGGTATACCACATGGGACTATTCGACACAAACAGGAACCCTTTATTCTTCAAATAGCTTTACGTATGATGGGGCATATCACAATGTTTACCCGGGCTATGTTGGAGGTGCCACTACTTCGAGCGACTATAAAGTTTATAGCAGTGACTTGGTTGTGGGTAATGTTTTATCTTTTACATATTCGGGAGATCCTAATTCAGCAAAAAATGCGGGAAGCTATACCACTGCAGCTGCTTTAGCTACCAGCCTTCCGAGTTCAAATTATATATTGTACACTGGGGCAGGGAACAAGAATTCACTTTCCTGGGCAATAGCACAAAGAATTGTTCAAGTAAGTTGGGCTGGAGATACCTCAGGTGCTACATGGGCAGATTTGTCTGGAGTTCTAACAACGACATATGATGCCGTGACGCACAATATCGAAGCGACTTTTATAAATAAGGTTACGGGTGATACTTTAAATCCGACATATTCTGGAGATAGAAATAAAACTAATGCTGGGACTTATTCAACTACACTGAGTTCTCTCGCGGGAGCTTCTTCCGCAAACTATACACTTACGGGCGCATCTGGATTAACTAAGTCTTGGGAGATAGAGAAGAGAACGGCGACAATTGGATGGAGTGCAACAACTCCAGTGTTTACGTATAACGGGGACTTACAGGGATTAACTGTGACATTCGGGAATGTTATAAGCGCTGATGTATTAGTTTTTGAAGTCACGACGTCTACTAATTCGGATACAATCACAGGAGCTATTGTCAGTGGTGGTTCGATCAGTTTTAGTGACCCAGTCTTTAGCATTACTAGTACCTCAGGTAACACGACAACTGTAGCAACTTTGAAAGCAAAACAATACGGAACCTATCAAGTAACGGGCATAGTTTTGTCAGGAACTCCGAGTTCAAACTATGATTTAAGTGGTCAAACTGCATCTAATAGTTTTACTATCGGAAAGCGTCAGATTGCTTTAAATTGGACTAGTTCTTCCCCATATATATATAGGTACGGAACTGAGCAAGGATCCTCCCTTCAAGTAACTGGCATTTACCCCAACGCTTCTCGGGCCGGAGGATATGATGAAATTAAGTTCTCGTTGAGTATTACTGGAACCCTTACCACAAATGATTTAAGTACTCAACCCGTTCTTCAAAATAGTCATTCGTATTATTTTGAAGCGATTAACGCCGGAACATATTCAGTTGTAGTTTCTGCCTCCTTGCTTGGACAGGACAGTCAAAACTATGAGGTTCCTGCAGCAGCCCCATCAAGAACTTCTACTTTTGTAATTAATAAAAAGGCTGTTACTATTGATGGCTGGTATTTAAGTTCCTTTACCCCAGGTGGATCAAACACAGCGTACGTAGACCATACTTCTTTCACTTATAACGGAGTTAATCAAACAATAGTTGCGGGATATCAGAATGGAGCATCTACCGATTTGGATGGGAAAGTATATAGTTCAGATTCTGTTACATTTGTTTATACCACTGGGGCAAACCTGAACATACAAAAGAATGCTTCTACTTATTCATCTACTGCGACAATGAATTCTTCTACCCCAAGTTCAAACTACTATATTTCTTCTGGAGGAACAAAGGAATGGAAGATCAATCCTCTTCCAGTAACCGTGACTTGGGCGGGCGATGCATTAGCAACTTGGACTCTTGACTCGGGAACACTTTACGTGACTTACGATAGTCAATCTCATAATGTTATAGCCACAGTTAGCAACCGCTATGGAGCAGATTCTTTAACTATTTCCTATTCCGGCGATGTGAATAAAACAAATGCTGGAGAATATTCTACCTCAGTAAGCGGAGTTGGAAATTCCAATTACACTTTGACAGGAGGTAGTGGATTAAGTCAGAATTGGGAGATAGAGAAAAGACAATTGACTGCATCCTGGGATGCCCTGTCCTCTGCGGTTTACAATGGAACGGAACAAGGTCCGAATATAACTATTTCAAACATAGTAACCTCTGATGCTGCCACCTTTGACGTGGCTGGATCAAGCGCAAGCTTCAACGGAAGTATCGTGAGTGGTGGAGGAATCAGTGGAACATATCCTTCCTTTACCCTTACTTCTGCAACTGATGCATCAACACTGGTTGCTAAGTTTGCTGCCCAGAATTATGGGACGTATACAGCAGAACTAGCTCTTAGTGCTGCTACAGCCATAAATTATACTATTACGGGAACGTTACAGAAAACTTGGTCAATAACAAAGAAACTGATTAGTCTTGTGTGGACAAATAATTCTCCGTTTACTTACAATAGTTCAAACCAAGGTGTTAATTTGACGGTTTCAGGTATTTATGCTCTAGATGAGACCGTTGATAGATACATAGAATTCGCACTTACAGTAGTTGGAACGGTAACACTACTTGGGTCTCAACTAGTGTCTGGAAATAAAAAATTCATCAATGGTTCGTATGATTTATATGGAAAGAACGCAGATTCATACTCAGTTTTAATTTCCGCTACATTAGGGGGACCATCTGCAGCTAACTATTCCTTGCCCTCTTCCGAAGCTGGGAGGAAAGCTGACTTTGTTATCAATAAGAAAAACGTAGCTATTACTGATTGGTATGTAGGTTCTTTCGATATTGATAATCCCGGCTCAAATGTAGCATATAATTCCTCTTCTTTCGTGTTTGACAATACTGATAAAACAATCGTTGCAGGTTTTTCTGCAGGAGCCACTTTGAGTTCTGACGGCAAAGTATATAACGCTGATAAAGACAGCATAGGATTTACTTACAGTCCCACAAATGTTAGACAAAATGCTGGTTCATATTCCTCAACCGTAAGCATGGCTGCGGATAGCATTAGCAGTAATTACCAAGTTTCCTCAAACGGGACTAAAAATTGGGTAATTGCGCAGAAATCACTCTCAGTTAGTTTTGCAGGAAGTTCATCATATACATACAATGGTAATGCTCAGGGGGTTACCGTGTCAGTCTCAGGAATAGCTTCAGGAGATACTGGAGTTAGATTGACAGTATCTAATTCTGTTATGGATAATGTAGGCTTTACTAGTTCTACATACTTATCTAATACTAGCTATGTATTCTCAGCTAAAAATGCAGGGAGTTACTATGTTGATATTACTGCGATTGTGGATAGCAATGGAAATACTGGAGCAAGCTGTAATTATACCGCTGATTTACCATATGAACATGATTGGGTAATCAATAAATTGGCTGTTTCTTTGACTTGGGGGGTTACTGAGTTCGAATATAATGCAACTAGTCAAGGGGTTGGACTTCCTACTATTTCAAACCTTATATCCCCAGATATAGTAACTCTTTCATGGAATGACTCAGCTCCCGACTATGTTCATTATGCAACAAATAAAGGTATTTATGCGGCTAGGCTTTCTAGCACACTGAGTGGTGCGTCAGCTGCAAACTATTCTATTTCAGTTGGACAACTTACAAAGTCCTGGGAAATTACCGCCTGCCTAATCCACGTCAGTTGGGGAACAACTTTATTTTCATACGATGGAACAAAACAAGGAGTTGAAGTAACATTAGGAAACATCATAGAAGATGACGTTATTTCATTCCTGGTTGATATTACGGATGGATATTTATCAACAACTTTTTACGATGTTGAATTTTCCGGGTATCTCTACGATACTGCAAACGGAAGAGATACATATAAGATTCTATTTGATGAGTATTACAACGGAATATCTACTGTCGACGTAATTAATGCCGCAGAGTATACAGCACAACTATCGGGACTCTCTGGAACGGATGGGTTAAACTATGAATATCGGATAAGTGATGCAGATTATGCTGATTATACCATTGAAAGTAGGGAGGTTACCCTCTCATTCAGTGAAAAATACACAACTGGAAGTAGAATATCTGCATATAACTACACATACGATGGTACTTTACAGGGCGTGGTTCTAACGGTTGGGAACATAGTTTCAGGAGAAGAAATAAGCTTTGAAATGTCATTCACTGGGAATAGTTCCAAAAAATACATGGATTCCACATTTACCACAACGCATCCCACCAACGTAATTGAGGGGGATGGGATTGGAACATCCGATTTAATTGGCCTTGCCGGGAAGGATTATGGAACATTTGTTCCCGGAATAATGGCAGTCATTGACACAAACAGTAATAGTAGCGCTATTAAAGGAAATTATTCCCTTCCATCCTTAGGAAGATCGCAGACTTTTTATATTCAAAAACGTACTGTAGGCATCTCTTGGCCAGGTACGACTGCTTTGACATACAACGGGAATATTCAGTCTTTAGTAGCAACTGCGACAAATATTGTGTCTGGAGATACCGTTACTTTCTCATACGACAATACGCTTGTGTTAAGTGGAGGACGTATACTGGCTAATTCTGCTACAAACGTAGACGAGTATTTGGCATCCATTACTGGATTTGTGCTTAATCCCGCCGCAAATTACTCCCTACCTGCTTCAGGTCTTACATGCAATTGGCAGATTGACCCCAGAATAATAGATTTGACTTGGCCTCCAGGTGTTACCTTCACTTATGATGGTACTAACCACGAGGTAAAGGCCACGATTTCAAATATTGTTGGAACAGACACTGTGACCCCGAGCTACACTGAATCCGGAACAACAGTTATTGAGTCTACCACATATCAGAATAAGTCGTCCTCGACAAATGCAAATGACTACATCTCCATAGTTAGTGCTCTTAACAACAATGATCTAGGTAATTACAGACTTCCAACCAACACTGGTGGCGTTGATCCGGCAGAAGATGCATTGTATGCAAAACTGACAAAAATATGGAAAGTAAACAAGAGGACAGTATCATTTATCTTTGGAAGTGGTAGCTTTACTTATGACGCAACATTAAAAGGAATAGATGTAACGTTTAGCAACCTTGTGGTAGCTGATACTTCAGCGAACAATATAGGATTAACAATAAGAGTAGACTCAATATTAGGCGGATCGGGGACCCCATATTCGGTAACTACTTCTGGTTCGACTACCAATTTTGCCCATTCTGTACAAAAAGTCAATGCTGACACATATACAATTTATGTTACGGGTGTTACTAGTACAAACTACACACTAACCCCAGATAGCGGACAGTTTATCATTGAAAAAGCAACTCTTTCCATAGGCTATACCGAAGTGTATACCTCGGGAATGAGATTGAGTGAATACAATTATACTTATTCGAAAGCAGGGCAAGGAACCCAAGTGACCGTTTCGGGGATTTATCAAACTTTAGGAGTGTATGACTCTGTAACAGTTTCTGTGACCTATTCTGTTACGGGGGGCGGAACAACTTCCGGAACTCTCTCCAACTCAGGAGCAGCTACGGCTGTTGGAAGTTATACCATGGTGGATGCAAGAGCCTTGGCATACTCTGTATCTCTCGACAGTGTTGACAATTCTAATTACGTACTTGCTTCAAATGATGAGAAAGAATGGACGATAAGCGCAAAGGAAATAACCGTTGATTGGAATATTAATGGCACATCCAATCCATATTTGACTGCGTTTACATATAACGGTGCTTCTCAAGGGGTGGTAGCCGTTCCCGCAATAACAGGGGTGACTGCAGGGACGTCTAGCCCAGGTGTTTATTCGGGCGATTCGATTAGTATGGTCTATACAGGAACCCGTACAGCGACAAATGCCGGTTCCTACAGTGTAACTGCAAACGCCGCCACATCCTCTCCAAGTTCTAATTATTCCTTGAGCGTTGCGTCAAAAACAAAATCATGGGATATTAATCCCTTAACTGCAACTCTTTCTTGGTCGGGAGCTTCCGCTGGTAATTGGGATGGGCTTTCGGTAACTTATGATGGGGCACAGCATAATGTCCAGGTTAGTGTATCCAATAAGTGCGGGACAGATTCCTTTGTATTTGTTTATTCGGGAGATGTAGATGAAACGCAGGCTAATACTGGATTAAATTCTTACAATACAGAGGTAACAGCATTAGGCAATGCAAACTATACTTTAATAGGATCTACTGGTACTGATACTGATTGGTATATTGCCAAGAGAGTAGTTACTGTTGGTTGGGCTGGAAGTACGCAATACGTATATAATGGAGGCAACCAGGGAGTTACACTTACACTTGGAAATATTATTGCTGCGGATTCAGTTGAATTTGAAGTCGAAACATTGATTACAGGGAGTGCAGATAACATAACCTGCTCAATTACCTCCGGGGGCTCAGTTCTTTCCGATATGAATGTTCCTCCTACATACACCATTACTAATTCAGTTGGATCTACTTCAACAATTGCAGTTTTTAGGGCAAAACTATATGGAACGTATGAGATATCCTCGATTGCAATTACCTCGAATGACAACTATACACTTTCGGGAGAGGACATTGATTTTGAATGGGTTATAGGAAAGAGAAAAATTAATATAACCTGGGCACATATTGGGTCCAACCCACATGTCTATAACACCACCGAGATGGGAGTAAGCATGTATATCACGGGATTATATGCTAATGGATCCAGAGCAGGAGGATATGACGAAGTAATATTTGCTACTCAAGTTAGCGGGACTCTTACTACAAATGACATCAATAGTGGAGTAACAATTTTACAAAATAACAACAACTATTACTTCAAAGGAACTAGCTCAGGCACTTACTCCATTACTATTTCTGAGACGTTATCTGGACAAGACAGCGTTAACTATGAAATTGACTCCTCTAGCACTAAGACTTTCGGATTCACCATCAATAAGAAATCAATAGATCTTATCTCTGGATGGTTCTTGGGAACTTGGGTATATGGTGGCTCAAACAGCGCTTATTCGGCGTTTACTTATGACAATACAAATAAGACAGTATCCGCTGGATTTGTCGCTGGTGCAACCTCTGATTCGGATGGATTAGTTTACAGCGCAGATGCAGCTTCTGTAGAATTTGATTATTCAACAGGGACGGATCTAAATATTCAAAAGAATGCCGGAACATATACATCTACGGCAACCACCAAGACATCGGGTGTTAGTAACAACTACATAGTCGCTACGAACGGAACTCTTACTGGATGGGTTATTAACAAAGCCACAATCAGCGTCACCTGGACAGGGTCAGGAACAGATTATGTGTACAATGGCCAAGATCAAGGGATCCAAGCAAATGTATCTGGGATCGCGACTTCAGATTCTATTAAGTTAACTACTTCGCTAACTGGGCCATTTACAGTAGAAGGCTTTAATTCTTCAAGCACCCTTACTACCAATGGAGCATACAACTTTAAAGCAAAGAACGCATATTATTCAACAGGACTGCTTGCCGATTACGAAGTATATATTAGTGCTGTAACTGACTCAAACGGAAATTCGAGTTCAGGGGCAAATTGTAATTATTCTATTTCATCTACCACTGGAGATTTCACTATAGATCGTCTTCCAATCTCCTTAACATGGGGTACATTAAGTTATGAATATAATGGTTCCAGCCAATCTGTCAGTTTGCCAAGCGTTTCAAATTTAATTATGGGAGATTCGCTCACCTTGTCCTGGGATGCTTCCTCTGTTCATTCAGCAGTAAACGCGGGCACATATTCAGCAATTGTTTCCTCTGTCTTAGGAGGGGGTTCTGCAGATAATTATACTACAAGTTCAGTAGACCTTTCTGAAGATTGGGTCATTACAAAAAAGACTTTGACTCTGTCTTGGGCTAATGATTCGACAGGAACGCCTGCGGGCGGGGATTATAAATATTATTACACTGGGAGCTTAGTGGGAGCTATTGCCTCGGTTTCTGGATTAGTATCTGGGGATTCAGTGACTTTTGATTACACTAATTCTGGGTATTGGGCTGGTGCTGGAAGGCATAACTATAGTACTTCCGGAACCACGTCAGTCAGCAGTTCAACTCCCACTTGGAATTATAAGTCTATTGATTCGGCTGAGCTGACCTCACCTAATTATTATGCGGTTTCCATCAGCGGGCTTAATTCTCTCGCAGTAGACGAGAGTGCAAACTACACCATTTCAGTTGGAAGCACTTTAACAAGAAGCTGGGAAATCTTTAGAAAACAATTAGGGATATCCTGGGCGGACTATGGGACATTCGATTCTCCAAATACTGCTATTTACGATGGAGAAGAACATGGAAAGACACTTTCTGTATCTGGCATTGTGTCAGGGGATACTATAAATGTTTCCTATACTTCGTCTGGAACATTTACTACTAATCCGACCTTAACCTCCGGTGTTACCACGTTAGCAAACACTGATTATGACATATATGCTGTTAACGTTAGGAGTGGGGCCTACTCTATAACTCTTACTGATTTAGGGGGAAGCTCAAGCGGGAACTATAAATTACCCTCTTCCGGGCTTAACTCTTCCTTTATAATCAATCCGTTGCCAGTAACTATTTCTTGGGCTACTGATACCAAGGCTTCCCAAGGGGCAGAGGCTTTTGTTGGCTTTGACACCATTTATTGTGGAATTGAAAGATTTGTTGTTGCTTCAGTGTCTAATGTGGTTTCAGGAGATGTCGTAAGTTACATTTATACTGGTACTAGGGTTGCGACTAACGCATCTACTTCTGATTACACTGCCTCAATATCCGCTTTGACTGGTGCAAATTCTTCAAATTACACCTTGACAGGAGCAACAGGCTCCCTTACTCAAGACTGGTCGATTGCAAAGAGGACAATTACCCTGGCTTTAGACTATTCTGACGGGGACGTTAGATATGACGCAACTGGTGTCAGTGTAGGTGTTGGGTCGTATGACATAGAAGTCCTTGAAAACAATAAAGTAGTAGGGGACACCCTATCTTACAATGCAAGCACATACTCCGCTTCGTCTGGAGGATCATATTCAACAACCCAGTTTATCAATGTGGGTCAGTATTACGTGAAAGTAAACCCTGTTTTAAATTCGGGAATTGGATTAAATTATCAGCTATCATCTACCGATCCATTGACTTTTAAAATTATGCCGAGAGTTATCTCCGGATCCTCCTTGGAATGGTTATATTACACATATAACTCTTCTCAAGGCACATATAGTGCTACTTCCTCATATACTTGGGGAGATCCAAAATCATTTGTATCTTCAGTAACATACCACAATTTTGAAGTCGATGGGAGCGGGGACACTGTGCTCGACACCGAACTTATAAGTGGAGATGTTTCTCTAAATGTCGCTAACTATTTTGGACTATGTACTTGCGGACTTAATTCTACTTCCTTCAGTTCAATAGCTTCCGGTAAGACTTATTATTCCGACCAAGCGCTTCAGAATGATGTGGGTCCCCTAACAAATTCTCACGAAATTATTCATATTAATTCTACATATTCCTCTTTTATTGGGGATGGTACTGATGGAACCTTAGGAGTCACATACTATATCGCAACTGCAGATGCAACTCTTGGAGTACATAGAAATGATCAGTGGCCAGCCGACCATAATAATCCAAACCCGGCAACTCTTCCCACGAGCGGCCCCCAACATGCAGGAAAATATTGGCTTATTCTTGAGATAGATGGCACAAATGCAGGGAATTATGTATTTGATAACCTAGATGTCGGTTATTCTAACTCGACATATTTCTATAATGATATAAATGGTAATTATTTGAAATTCCCTCAAATAACACCGGATACAGCAGTCACTCCAGTATTGCCTGAACTTACCAGTACTGACCCAACTATTGGAACACTGAAAACCAGATACGTTCTTACCTTTACTATAAGTCAGATTACTTCAGGGTTTACTCCTGGTTCTAATCCGACAGAGTACCAAGAAACCTTCAATGCGGAAGGCTATGACCCCTCCCCGACGTTTACAGGAATACCTGATTCAGACATAATTGTAACAATAACAAACGGGATTAATTCTCCATATACAGTAAGCTACGCTAATTATAAAGCTAATGGAATAAGGGACACAGGGTTATATCGTATCGATTTTTATGATATTTCATCGGGAGGTGGGAGTTCAGACTGTGACACCGCTAATGGTACTTACACTAGTGTGGCTTATACTCTTACGATTCTTCCAAAGGTTATATTTATTAATTCATCTGGAACATATGGAACTTTAACAAAAGTTTATGATGGAACAAATTCGTATACAGGATGGACAAGCCCAGCATACGTTTCTTCGGCGTTATCTGAGTTTAATGATGGTAAGTTCATTACGGGTACTGATATCACATTATACTCGCTATTCAACAGCGAAAATGTATCTTCAGCAACATACGTTACCTTTGGACTAACTGGGTCGGATGCTGAGAACTATTTATTACACACGACTGAGGTTTATGGTTCTTTAGGTGCGGGAGTCGTGTATTACAGTGATGATAGTTTGCTCACACCCGTTGGCACAACATCTGTTGCCCACGATATAAATTATCTCGGGGTAGACTATGGCTCATTTGAAGGTGATGGGGCTGATGGAACTATAGGGGTTACATATTACTTTAATCCTTCCGAATACGATTCTTCCGTATATTTTGGAGAATATGTTCCTACTGTTCCAAGTGGGATAACCTTCTATTCTGATAATTTACTTACTATAAGCGTGGATACATTAGAATCTGTTCATAGTGTAACCTATGTAGACTCTCTATGTTGCTCATTTATTGGGGATGGCACAGACGGAACAACAGGACTAACATACTATGTCGCAACAGAGGATTGCTTCATGGAATATTCGATGGATTACCCGAATGTTCCTTCCATTTCCGCAGAGATAACAGAAAGAACTCTTGGGATTACATGGACGGCGCAAACAACATATACGTATGATTCTTCTTCTCACACCGTTGAGCCAACGTTTACAAATATCGCTTTAAGAGACACAGGGAGTATTACTCCATCAACAAGTGGAACTAAAACAGCGACGGCCGCAGGAAATTATGAAGTCACGGTTGTAGGTATTAATGGTGCTATGTCCGATAACTATTTATTGCCTTTAACCGGATTAATTCAATCTTGGGAAATTGTTAAGAAGTTGATCACTTTAAATTGGGCTGACATCGGAACAATGACCAATGATTCAGCAATATATAATACTACTTCGTTCGGAAAAGAATTAACTGTTTCAGGAGTTATCTCTGGAGATGATGTATATTTGACTGGAGGCATTGAAGGCTCTCTATTGGTCTCTGATTTGACATTTACTTTAGGTGTGTCTGGAACTGTTACAAACACCTCATACAGTTTCAGTGATAAAAACGTAGGAGAGAGGGTTATATCGATTACAGGACTTGGAACAGCGGGTGATAGTTCGAATTATGAACTGGCTTCTTCTTCCGCAGACTTTGAAATAACTAAAAAGGATATTTCCATAACCTGGGATAAGGATATTTTATCCCCATCATGGACCGCTTATTCGGTAGTTTATTCCAAACAATTAAGAGAGATTATTCCGGAGTATTCTACAGGAGCTTCTGGTGATTCTGATGGACTAGTTTACACTTCAGATGCCTCAAATTTATCTTTAACACCATCTTTAGCTGAAGCCACAGATGCTGGGCAATATACTGCAACGGTTGTTTTAGCCGGAACTCAGGCTGGGAATTATAATATTTCCTCTGGGGCGTCTCAAGTTTGGGAGATAACAAAAAAGAGCATTTCCATAACCATCGAATCCACTGATGCAAATCCCGCCAACTATGTGTTTACATATGATGGGCAAGATCATGGGGTAGAAATTACCGCTTCCGGAATTATATCTGGTGATTCTGTTCAGTTCGAATACACAATTGGGGTCGGGGTATCTTTGACTGGGAGCAACCCATACCTTGCTGTTTCTAAAAACGCAGGCACATACAGCATTTCTGTTGATGATGTTGCCTCTGGGACAATGAATTACACTTTGAGTGCACCTGCAAACCAGGGTTGGACAATAAATGAGAGAGAAATTACTTTTACTTGGACTAATCTCTCCTTGGTTTATAACGGCTCTAGTCAGTCTGTCACCGCTTCAATAACTAATGCTGTTGTTGGGGATACCGTGGGGCTTTCATATGTTAATGATGCCACATATAGAAATTCAGCAACGCATGCTGGTAGTTTTACCGCTAAGCTTGATGCAATAACAGGCGCATCTTCTTCAAACTATGAACTTCCCGCAGTAATTACTCAGGATTGGAGTATATCTGCAAAAGCTTTAAGCTTTACTTGGATAGATTACAATGGAGCTTCCGACACGATTATTAATGTTATATATGACAGAACCTACTATGGAAAGACTCTTAGTGTGTCGGGAATTATAGGCGCTGATGTAGTAACGATGACTTTCTCAGCAACCGAGAACGTTTCTTCTACGTTTACAAGCGGAAATCAAATTGCAAATAGCACACCTTATCATTTTTCAGCGATACTTGCAAGAGATGCCGGATACACAGTGACTATTACGGGAGTATCTAACTCTTACAATGACTATTCTTTGCCACAAACGGATATCTCTAGATCGTTTACGATTCAAAGAAAGACTGTAGGTATTAGTTTTGATTATTCTTCTCCGTTTACATATGACAGAAATAATCACACAGTTGAAGCTACCATTTCTTTAATAGAGACAGGAGATACTGTTACCTTCACATACGATGTTAGTGGGGCATTAGAAGCAGGGAACATGCTGAGTATAACTGCAAAGAACGCCGGCTCTTATAGATCAAAGATAATTTCTCTCTCTGGAGCAGATAACGCAAATTACAAACTGCCTGGTTCTGGGACTTACCAAGACTGGGTTATTAATCAGTTGACAGTTACTATTTCTTGGACCACCACCTTGTCATATGTATACAATAGTTACCCAATTAGCATAGAGGCTACAGTTACAAACAAAGGGGATGATACGGTAGCTTTGACTTTGAGAAATGATGGAGTTTTGGATGGGGGAAGGATGCAGTATTATACTGCGGTTAATGTTGGATTATACAAAGCGGTCGTCATCTCAGTAAATAATTCAAATTATACTTTGTCTGGAGTTTCATCGAATGATTTGTACAGAGATTGGACTATAACTAAGGCGGACATTACTAATCTTACCTTATCAAATGTTAATGTAACATATGATGGAAGTAGCCATTCTATTACCGTTCCTTATTCAACCACGCAATATGGGGATGCCATCTCAGTAGATTATGAAATTACCCCATTTGGAGGGGTTGCTTCCACAGGAAATAGTGCTACAAATGTTCATATTTATTCTGGGTCACCATCATACTATACCGTTACTGCGACAGTTGATGCGGGAGCGAATTATAATCCAATAACATCCCTTGATCCGCTGTCTGCGAAATTAACAATTAGTCAAAAAGTTCTTGGGTTTGAGTGGGGTAAGTTAGGCCTACTTAATCTGGATAACGAAGTTGAATACGATGGTGGGTCTCATGGAATTTCTTTAGAAGTTTCCGGAATTGTCGGAGCAGATGTAGTTGTTTTCACCTACGGAATCGTTGATACGCCAAATAGCGATGAACTCACTAGTGGAGTTACTGTAATTGCTAACTCTACCGAATATGATATGACTGCTATAAATGTGGGATCTTATGGTAGAATTGTCACGCAAATTAGCAACACTAACTATAGTTTGCCTGCAAACAACGCTGAATATTTTGAGATAACACCTATCGTTGTTACGGTGGATTGGACCGGAGTAACAACTTCCTATACTTATGATGGCTCTGCAAAGACAGTAAGGGCTACAATTACTGGGATTTTACTCGCAGATGTTTCGGATGTTTCTCCGCTTTACGACGAATCCGGTATACCTGTCGATGGGGTTGGTGGGGTAGGTAGAATTAAGAGAAGTACTGCAACCAATGCTGATGAATATATTTCGATATTAATAGACCTTACGGGAAACAAGGCAGATAACTACATATTGCCAGGAAGCGGATTAACAAAGGAGTGGGATATTAATCCATTGGCGGTATCTGCAAGTTGGACGGGGAGTTCTTCTTATGTATACAACAAATCCTCAAGACAGGTTACAGCAACAATAACCAACAAAGTCGGTTCAGATAATATTACCTTAACTTACATTTCTTCCGGAACAGTCATAGACAATGAGTTGAACGAAAGAACTTACGCAAATTCTGGGATAAATGTTAATTTATATCGTGCAGAGATAGCTGGTCTTGGAAATAGTAACTATACACTTAATGGGGGCACCGGAGTATTCTTCGATTGGGAAATCACTAAAGCTAGTATAACCAATATTTTCCTAAAGAATGTTACAGTTACATATGATGCTCAAGTTCATCCAATTACTCTAAGCGTGAGTGGCTATTCGGACAGAAGTGTATCTGAAACCTCTTACGCAACGACTACCCAATTTGGGGACGCTATTACTATTTCTTACACAATTACTCCATATGGAGGCAGTAGTTCTTCGGGGAACAGCGCCACAAATGTACATATGTACTCGGGATCTTCTTCCTATTACATTGTAAATGCCTCTGTTCCAGCGAGCACAAATTACAATTCCCTTTCAGTCGATGCCAATCTAACAATATCGCAAAGAACTATCCAAACAGTATCAGTAGATGGCGATAAAAATGTGACATATAAAGGAACAGAGTACAGTATTGATGCATCAAAGAGCGATTACACTGATCTCGGAGCGGGAGTAGGGCATACCATCACTTTAAACCAAACAATTAATGGAATAACCGGAAATAGTGCTATAAACGCAGGGGTTTATACAGTAGTTACAACTGCGAATGTAATGAATGGGCAGGATATTAATACAAATTATGCGACACTCACCGTAAGCTCTGTGTTAACTATTAACAAGGCGGTTGCAGTTAACGCGTCAGATGGAACTTCAATAGCATATAATTCCGCTCAAGTAACATATAACGGGTATCTTCGCTTTTTGAATGTGAACAATTCTTCTGATGGAGATGAAAATTCTGTATCCTCTTCAGCCATTAACCTATTAACGATAAAACCTCAGGGAGTATCCCTGACCCCCGAGTTCCTAGGGGACGAAGTTACCTTGTTATATATGTATGGGTTAGTATTCGGAAATTATGGAAATGTATACAATGGAGTGAAGGATGCAGACACTTACTATCTCGAGCTAACCATTGAGGATCAAAACTATATTACACAGACTTTGAATGCTACCTTAACGATTGACCAAAAGGATCTTTCTGATTTAGATGTTGATTTGTATCTAGTTGGATATACGGCAACATACAATGCCCAATTTAGAAGCTTAGGAGTTAATACAATTAATGAGACCAAGTATTCTGCGGACACCTCTGTCGCTCTACTTGCATTTGATTCAGGAACAGTTACTTATGTTTACACTCAGGATCCTCTTGGCTTTGGATATGGTGGGACTTGGGATACATTCACGAACAGTATTATTAAAAACGCTGGAACTTATTACATAAAAGCCACAATAGCGGGCGGTGCTAATTATATTAGTACCCAAAAATCCGCATCAGTACTTATCAATCCTGCAACAATTACGGGGATTACCCTTGCAGGAGGTGGAACGTTTGTATATGATGGCACGAATAAGGTAGCCTCAGTCTCGGGTACCACGACTCAATACTCTGAAAATGTAGGGGTGTCTTATGAAACTATACCCTCCGATTATGCCTCAAGCGGAATTTACAATGGGGCTAAGAACGCAGGAAATTATGTGATATATGCTTACGTTAATAAATCTTCTGATCCAGGATATGATTCCAATTATAATACCCTCAATTTGAACACTTCTATTGAGATAACAAAAGCTACAATGTGGAATTCTTCCGATGTAGGAGGCGCATTCTATTATAACAATGCATCCATGACCTATGATAGTTATACCCATTATGTGAATGTTATGTTGACTAACGTAAGTGGTTTGTCTCTCAATCAAGTGTCTTCCCTAGCGATTACCCCTTCTACAAACCTTTTGTATAACTCGGATACTGCAAATGTAATCTACAAATATAACACTCTAAATAATGGATCTTATCCGAACAACTTCAACGGAACCAAGAATGCAGGAACTTACTACTTGCAAGCTACATTAAATAACTCAAATTATAATGATGTGATTTTGACTGCAACGTTCACTATTGATAAATATCAAACTACTTCGAATTGGACGGGTACTGGTGCAACTTACACTTACAATGGATTCGATCAAAAGTCATCTATTTCTGCTTCATATACATTGCTACCTAACGATGGCACAACCGAGAGCCTTTCTTTAGAATATGAATATTCCACCGATAGCCTTGGTCCATTTACAGGGGTAATTGACTTTATGAATGCTGGATACTATGAAGTAACTGCAGTTGGATGGAACCCCAATTACGACTTATCTAATACAGTAAAGAGCTTAACGATGCTCAAAGCGTCCATAGTACGGTATCTTGTTGATAATTCTGTATCTTACAACAAAACGACAAGATACATAAGCGCTGGAATTAGTGATTCTGTTCCGGATGTTTCCGCCTACGATTTAAATAATACCTCGGACATTAGCCTACTCGGGAGTGATACTTCGACAATATATTACTATAGACAAGATCCCGCGGGTGCATACGTTATTATCGATGGAGAAGGAGTATCCTATAACCCCATAACTCATGATGGAATGACAAGATATTCTATCTTCACCGGGGCAGTTGACGCAGGAATTTATTCTCTTAGAGCAGTCATTAGTGCGGGTTATAATTATAACGTTTGGGATGATACAGCAACTCTGACAATAAGCCCTGTGGAAATCTTGAATATTTCTCTTTCAGGGTATACAGGAACTTATGATGGCAGTGAACACTCAACAACCTTATTAAACACTAATGGAGCCGGCATCACACAGTATGGAGATGCTATTTCTGTGGAATATACCATGCTTCCTTTAGATGCGGCACTTTCTTATGGTGGATTAGATCTAGAAAACAGGGCATTAAGTGCGGGCGAATATTCAGTTGATGCTCTAATAACCGTTTCTGGAGGAAACTACATAGATCTTGAGTTAGAGGCCCAGATTTCTATTGCAAAGGCTACCATGTATAATCTTACAGACACTAGCACAGACTTTTATTTCAATAGTGAAGATGATCCATTGAATCCAAGATATTATGATGGCGTAACCCATTATATTAATGTAATGATGACTGACGTTAGTGGGTATAACACAATAAAAGTGAGTTCTATTTCGATATCCCCCGCTAATAACACTTCACATGTGGGAGATAGTGCGTCAGTAGAGTACTATTACTCTCTGGTCTCCGGAGGGCCGTATTTATCCGCATTTAATGGACAGAAGAATGCTGGGACCTATTATATAGAAGCTACTATTTCAAATCCAAATTATGTCGAACAATCGTTTGAAGGGACACTAATACTGCTTCCTTTTGAGGCGACCGTGACCTGGGATGGAGAAGATGGAGAATACACATATTCTGGTTTTGAACAAACCAATAGTATTAGCGCTTCTTATGAAATGGTGGTAGCCGATGGCGGAACGGATATGCCACTAAATGTGGGATTCACATATTCGATAGATGGGATAATCCCTTATGCATCAGTAGAAAACTTTAAGAATGCGGGATATTATGAAGTCTCTGTTAGTAGCCCGGATCCAAATTATAGCTTTTCCTCGACAATAACTTCTCATGATCTAGAGATGGAGAAAGCTGTTATCTTGAGGTATATGCTTGATAACACTGTTAATTTCGATAACACTTATCATTTCATTAGTGCCGGAACTAGTGCTTCAGTAGTTGATACATCTTCATATGAAAATGGAACAGAAGTTTTGAACCTACTTGCAAGTGACACGGCTTCAGTTGTCTATACCTTTACAACCGACCCATTAGGTTTTGGCTATGGTGGAACGTGGAATCCGTTTAATGGCGCTTATAACGTTGGCACCTATTACTTAAAAGGTAATATTAATGCTGGCAATAACTACGAATTATGGAATGATACAGCTACCTTGCTGGTAAATATTGCAAATATAAGCAACATTACCCTTTCTGGGTTGACGGTTACTTATGATGGACAGGTTCACTCCCTTGTTATTTCAGGTGATGAGACACAGCATGGTCTCACCGTTCCTGTAAGATATGCGATGTCACCTGAAGATCTTGCAAATGGTGGAATACTGAATGGGGCAAAGAGTGCAGGAAGCTATACAATATACGCTTACGTTAACGAAGAGGGATTGACCGGATATAATTCAAACTATAACGAGTTACCACTTAATGCAACGCTACTGATAAATACTGCTCAGATGTATAACACTACAGATAGTAGTACTAATTTCTACTTTACGAATGAAAGCCTTACTTATGACAGCTATGTATACTATGTCAATGTTGTTCTTACCGCAGCTACTGATAGTCTTTCAACAAGCAATACAACCACTCTACCAGTTTCCCCTGCAAACGCTACAGGATATTCTGGGGACCAGGCAACAATAATCTATATGTATTCTCTTGTGTCGGGTGGGCCATATAATTCGGTTTTCCAAGGGACTAAGAACTCTGGAACTTATTATCTTGAAGCCACAATGTCCAATTCTAACTACATAAGTAAGGTTTACACTGCAACTTTATCAATTAGCCCGTTAAGTAGGACTTTGATATGGAGTGGAGACCAGGCCACATATACATATAATGGTTTTGACCAGATAGCTAACGTAGGAGTCTATTATGAGTTGGTTAACAACGATATAGTAGGTGGAGACGATGAGAATGAACTAGATCTATCAGCATCCTTGGGGTACAGCACTGTAACCGGCGGTCCTTACTCAGGAGTAACAACGTTCTTGACCGCAGGGTATTACTTATTTGAAGCTACTATGGATGATCCCAATTACTCTTTTACTACTGAAACAAAGGAGATCAGAATATTCAAGGCAGATATTGAATTGTATTTCCTTAGCAACAATGTAACGTACAATACACAAACACACTATATTAGCGCAGGAACTAGTAATTCAGTCGTAAACACAGCTGCTCCTGCCCAGATATCCTTATTTGCATATGATGTTGCAACGGTGACTTATACTTACACAATCGATCCATTAGGATTTGATTACGGTGGAGTATGGGGGTCCTTTGTAGGGGCTGTAAATGCAGGGACCTACTATTTGAAAGCAGAGATTCAAAGTGGAAATATTACTAACGGATACACCAACTATAATGTTTGGGATAATAAGCAAGCAACATTGACTATTAATACAGCAACGATTACTGGCATTTCTCTTTCTGGAGGAGGAACTTTTACCTACGATGGACTGGTTCACGAAGTGGCTCTAACCGGATCTTCTACACAATATAGTGAATCTGTCCCGTATCTATATAGTATGGTTCCTACCGATATTGCTATAGTTTACGGTGGAGCTGTTTACGAGAATAGGGCAAAGAGCACAGGATTCTATGTAATATCTGCTGTAGTCAATGGATCCGCGCAGGTTGGCTACAATCCCAATTACAAGACATTGAATTTATCTTCTAACCTAACAATAGAAAAAGCTGTGATGTACAACTTTACAGATAGTTCTACTCAATTCTATTTCTTGAATGAAAATATAACTTATGATGGGATAGTATATTATATCAATGTTAAATACACCAACACTTCGGGTCTTGCGACAAGTAATTTGACTAGCATAGATATTCGTCCAGCAAATGCTACAACGTTCTCGGGAGATACTGCTCTGGTTGAATACTGGTATACGACTACATTTGGAGGGGCGTATAATACGACATTTAATGGGGTTAAGAATGCTAACACTTATTATTTGAAGTCAATTTTGAAAAATGACAATTACATTGAGCAAGAGTATACTGCCACATTTGTTATTGACCAGTATGATGCTACAGTGGTATGGGAAGGATTCTCAGATACCTATACGTATAATGGGTTAGCCCAAATTGGAAGTATTGGCGCATATTATACATTGGTCCCAGCTGATGTTACTGGTGGGGAAAGCCATCATTACGTAACGCTTTCGCTTGAGTGGTCTTCCTCGGGGAATGAAGGAACTTATGCTAGTATCGCTACTTTTATGAGGGCGGGGTATTATATAGCTACAGTTGAAAGTGATAATCCAAACTACAATTTTGTCCATGGGACCCCGACTCAAGATTTGGATAAAGAGATAGTTATTAATAAAGCAAATGTTAACAGATTTATGGTCAACAATACTTTGACATATGATGGATATACTCACTATATCAGTGTTGGGCCTAGCAGCATCAATCCTAGAGATGAATATGTGACAACTGGAACTTTGTTAGGTGCAGACCAGGCCACAGTTACGTATAAATATAAGACAGATCCAAACCCAATGGTCGATTTTATCGATGATTTTTCAGGGAAGAGAGATGCCGGAACCTACTATCTTAAAGCATCTTTATCGATTACTGCAAATGATCATGGGGGTTCTGATAACTATATTTCTTGGCCGGATGTAAATAATAATGAATCTGATACAGCAACGTTAACAATTGCTAGAAGACAACTAACGATTACTCCAGCAGTTGATTGGAGCAAAGTATATGATAGCACAGTTGCTTCTCCTGCCTTTACTCCTTCGAATTTTGTTACAAATGAACTAAGTGTTGACGAATCTACCACCCACACAGTGACAGGAAGCTATGATAATAAGAACGTTGGGACAAACAAAACCATAGTATTTGACATAAGAGTAATAGCCACAAATGAGGTGAGTAATAATTATTATGCATCTTCGGTTAATAGTGGGATTATTACAGTACATACTTTGATAGCGAATGATCCTGCCGAAGGTTGGACAATGACATATTCGGGCTCCAATTATTTTGACGCTATTACAAGTTTCCAGGAAACACCAGATTTCCATGGGATATATTCAGGAGACAACCTTAGCGTATCAGCTTTCTTTAACACTAAGAACGTTAGTTCCGCGGACACAATAAACTTTAGCATTTCGGGAACAGACCAAAATAACTACTATATGGCTTCAATCACTTCGGGCGTATCAATTACTAAATTGGATGTTGATGCGTTCTGGTCTGACACTGAATTAGTTTATGATGGTACCGTTCGTTCCTCAACGTCATATTTCAACTTGGTGGGCAACGACAGAACTATAGAAAATGATGGAAAGGCAAGTTTAATAGTCGTATTTTACTCAGACATAAATCATACCCCGGGTAATGAGATTTCTGAGTATCGAAATGCAGGAACATATTATGCTTTGGCTTCAATTGACCCACTAGATGAAGATCTTGGATCGGAGCCGTATGTTAACAACTATAATATTACAATTTCCGAGGCTGCAGTAACATGCACAATTGCGCCTATAGCTGTAGATATTGATTGGTATGGCATAGAAGGAATAGAGTACGTATATAACGGAGAAGATTTGTTGATATCTGATATATATGGAACAATAAATGTAGTCGGAACTGATGTTACTATTGTTGGAAGTTCAAGTGCGGAGTTATCCCTCGATGTACTCAAGGGCGGAATTCAAGTTTATGCTATTAGAAATGCGGGAGTTTACACGCTTGTCGCCTATTTGGATTATCAATATCCAGGTGGGGTAGAGATGGGTATAAACTATGATTTGGGCGACAATAACAAGGAGGTCATTGTTGAAAAAGCCGAAGTAACAAATGTGGTATTTGGGGATGGAACGGAAGCTCTC